>OLRN01000039.1_pt1 | contig 129533 bp, 136 predicted proteins | sample 1673001 | NCBI WGS metagenome assembly OLRN01 (sample SAMEA3136745, study PRJEB25190) | human gut metagenome | biome: human gut; feature: human-associated habitat; material: faeces | place: Austria | collected 2013 | reverse complement strand
AGTTGGTAGCGCACTACGTTCGGGACGTAGGGGTCGGGCGTTCGAGTCGCCTCATCCCGACAGAAGGCGACAATTGATGAAAATCAGTTGTCGCTTTTGTTTTATCTTCTTTGTAACTTGCTGATATTCTACGGAATATCTTAAATACTTCATTCTCGTTATCTGTTCGATAATCATTAACTTCTTTATCAAACAAAACACCAGTCGGAAACACTAATTTTTGTAACCCTTGACGTGATTCAAAGCCCGCACTAATCCATAAATCACCTAATTTACAAGACATTACAATTGCCTCATCTACAAATTTAGCCATGTTCGATAAATTTTGGCTCGCTTCTTCCAGCCCTTTCTTTATTTCTGCTATTTTCGCGTTCAAATGCTTATATGTAGTCTGATATACCTCATCACTAATTTCACCTAACCCATAGCGAATTTGAAGTTTTTCCAACTTGGCATTACACTCCGTTTGGCTTTTTAAGAGCATCCTGCGCGTTTCCGTCTTCATATCATTATTTTCCTTAAAAACTTTCTCGAACACTCCTGTAAGTACTGGAATAAGCTCCTGCGGTATCTGATAACTGTTTAATAACCCTACATATTTACTGTGCATCTTATCAGTACTATGATTGCTTTTGCATCCCTTCTTATTGCACTTATAATAATTACGCCCTCTTGCTTTTACGGTGTAACCCGTCAAATATCCACCACAATCAGAGCAAATAACATGACGTTTCAGTGGAAATTCATCTGTTATCTCCCTATGTTCATACCCTGCACTTGACAAACTATTTACCTTGTTAAATGTAGCCTCATCAATCAATGGTTCATGTTTGCCCTTAATTATCTCATCTCCCAAAAGACTATGTTTAATGTAGCCGCAATAGAAAGGGTTATGCAGTATCTTATTAAGATGCTTACGGTCTATTGTCAGCCCTAAAGACCTTAATCTATCTACGATAGCTATATCCCCTAATCCTTCATTTGCTTTCCACAAAAAAGCGTTACGCAATATCTTACCATCTTCATTAACCGTTATGATATGCTCACGACCAACTTTCTTTCGGTCGTAACCTAATGGGACGTTGCTGAACCAATAGCCTCTTTTTAGACACTCCGTCATACCCGTCACGCATTTATCCCTCCGCAAATTATTTTCAAACTGATTAAATAGGAACAACATATCTTCCATAAATGTACCAACTGAACTATCTGGGTCTGTCGTCTGTGTTGCGGAAACAACATATATACCTTTGGATTTCAAATAAGCCTTAGTTGTAATAGCTTCATTTCCAGCTCGACTGAAACGGTCAAACGAGTAAACTAAAATAATATTGATTTCTTTATCTTTTGCGACCTCTGCAATCATTTGACGGTACATCTGACCTTCTGTCTTGGCACTTTCATGCGTTCCACCAAACTCCTTTTTTATGGCTATACCGTTGCGCTCTGCATATTCCCTGCAAATACGTTGCTGAGTTTCTAAGCTACAATTGTTTCTCTCTTGTTTTTCCGTGCTGACACGTGTCCATAATGCAGCCACTTTGTTTTCCAACCTGGAGAATTCAGTTATTTTTACACTTTTTTTTGTCATAATATTTAATTTAAGATTGTTTACTATTATAAACTATTTTACCTATTGAATAAAAGAACTCTAACACTTGTTTTTGCTCTTCTTGGCTTGTTATGCCGAAATGATTGAATATTTCTTCATACGACTTTAATTTTTCTTCGTTAAACATTCAATATAAAAATTTCCAGTGTGTCAATCTCGACACTTATATTTGGTATTTGATAGCCATCCAGCAACGGTAAAACGATAATCGTCAAATACCTGACCGTCGCCTTTCGCGTTTGCAATAAACCTACTCTCTTAAAGAATGACTATATCTCATTTTATTACTTCTATTTTATTCTCAATATGTCAAAGAACGCCTACTGATTCAAATATACCAAAAATAAAATTAAAAATCAAGTTAGATGAGGCTCTTACACTTTCGGATAGTATTAATAGACGTTCCTGTCAATTTAGAAATATTACGTAATGAGTACCCTTTTCTGAGTAACTTAATTTCCTCTATATATTGTGTTTTCATTGCTTCCTCTGCTTTCTTATACCCTGTTTTTCTACCAACTTTTCCACCATTAGCACGATAGTTATTGTAACCGCTTTCTACGCGTTCCCTTATTGTCTTACGCTCCATACGTGCAACTTCTGCCAGTATGGTAATCAAAAATTGGCTCATTGCATTAACCTTACCATCTTTAGTTAAGGTTTCAATAGCATAATTCTGAATACAAAGACTAATCTCTTTTTTATTCAGCATTTCAATTACTTCTAGAACTTGTAATGTGTCACGACCTAAACGACTTAACTCTGTAACCAACACCTTACTAATATGATTGCTCTCAACATAGCTTATCATGTTCATAAGTTCAGTACGTTCAGTATTTGCCTTTGCTCCCGATATTTTTTCGGCAAAAACAGCCTCAACACTCCAATCATTTGATTTTGCGAAAGTTGTTAGTTCGTTTACCTGTCTCTCATATTCTTGAACACTTGTTGAAACCCTTGCGAAAATTACTGTCTTTACCATAATTGTTATATTTATCAATTTTTACACTGCAAATATACTTATAATATAATTAAAAACAAATTCAAATTGATATAAATTACATTTTAAGAAAAAATAATTGATATTTTAAACAAATATTACTAACTTTACAGCAAAAAACTAATGGAAAAAGTTTTAGCAGAAAACGTAAAGAGAATATGTAAAGAACAAAACAAACAGCTAAAAGACCTTGCAAAAGATATGGGAATAGACCCTGCAAGCCTCAATCGTGCTATGTATGGAAATGCGCGATTGGACACCATTGAAAAGATAGCAATAGCTTTAGGCATTTCTGTTAAAAGCCTCTTTGAGCCTATGTATGATAATGTAGAAGGCTTCATTAAGGTTAATGGTAAAATATATCAATTTAATAGCCGAGAGGAATTAAACCGTATACTTTCCATTTAAATTAATCAAAATTTGTATCTTTGCAATATGAACAAAAAGAATAGCCTATGAAGCATTAATTTTTAAAGACATATAAATAAAAAGCGTTAGCTTTATTCTGACTCTCTTAAAAATCGCCAATTTGAAAGAAATGCAGTCAAGAGTAGAAGTTAATGCTCACGCCTGTGGCGTGGGCTTTTACTCGTATATGACTGCATGGTGTTTGGCGATACCTAAGAGAGTATAGACGAAGTTTAAGTCCACGTTTTTTATTGTCTATACCTTCGCACTTTGGACTTATCAACTTAAATTTTTAATCTTAAAAAGTAAACATATGAAAAAAGTATCATATACAATATTATTAGTTGGCTGTATTTTCTTTTCATCATGCAGTACGGTAAACTATGTTAATACTGAAAAATTGCAAGCTAATTACGAAAAAAAAATCCATAACACAACTTTCTTAGGAAAAGTTTTATTCAAAACTGACAAGAAGAAATTAGACACTTATAATAATGTCAAAGTATTTATGAACGAACAGGAGGTTGGTCGAAACTTTGAAGTTGTAGCTTATGGTTCTTATACTCCTATTATTTTCCCTCTTATTCGCCCAGAACGTCCCAGAATTGAAAAATATTTATTTTGGAAGGCAGCACGTAAAACTCGTAAGCTTGGGGCTGATGCAGCAATAATTGATAACAAGAACAATTTTAGAATTATAAAATTTAAATAATATAATACAAGTAACATTTATATATCAAATTATTTTTTTAGATTAGAATAATACAAATAAACGTATCAATATCGTCATTTAATTGATTATATTGATACGTTTTTAATTTGATACAGAAAATAATAATAATCAATGGTTTATATGTAAATTCTGCATATTGGGAGAGGGGGTTGTTATAACCCTATGAAACACGACCTAACAACTGCTCCCACATTATATCCTGTTTGTCAGCCTTAAAACGAATAACACTATTCAGATGATAGAAGAACATATCCTCTAACAAAGCCTCATCTATCATATAATAGTTAAAATACAAACCACGACTATCCAAATAGTCTTTAATCTCGGTATTGTTTAAATGGACTTCTGTCCTGAACAACTTAGTTGGATTATCATAAAACTTTAAAATGTATTCCTTACCCGAGCTATTACTAATTTCCGCTAACTTATCGTATGTGGTTACGGTCACACCTCGACTTTTGTCTTTTATAGCATTTCGCTGCTTGACATTAACCGTCATATACTTGTCTTTGTTGAGGCTACCGCTGAGTGTATAAGTGATTTCGGGACGGTCTTCGTCACGGTCTTTAATTCTCGTACCATTTAGAATAGTAGTAACAGTTTTATTCTTAATTAGTTGACGTAATGGCTTGCTAATATTAAAAGAAGTGTCAAGGCATATATCCAGCGTTGTAACATTGTGCGGTTCCAGTCCTATTTTAGTAGCGATGAAACCTAAATAGTATTGGTCATTAGAATATAGGCTTTGATTGTTGAGACTTATCCAAACCTTGGGATTACCATTATCATGAAGATTATTGGGATTTACTACTTTCCCAAGATTGAATTTTAGCTGACCAAACTCTGTTTTGCTATCTCCATCCATATATATAATGGTATAGACATTATTGTAATAACGACCTTCTACTCGTGTCAATTGAAATTCATACATATCATAAGTCTGTCCGAAGTCAAGCTCACTAATACAGTCGTAATGATAACGGTCTGTAACCTCAAAACATACCGTTAAGGCATCTATCATTATCTTTCTTTTACATATTCGTTTCATTATCTAATTGGTTTTCACTCTTGTTATTTTCGGTTGGTTTATTGGGTATCGTAGCCCAGTAAGCCTTCATGCTATTGCTGATAGCTTGCTTATGAGTTTCGCTCATAGAGCGTCCTCGTAAGCTCTGACTAATACGTAACTTAGTCATATCGTTCAACTGCCTAAATTGTCTTTTCATAATTTATCTTTTTATATATAAATATTAGGTAAAGTCAGAAAAGCAGGTATAGTAACACATTTTTTCTTAAAACCTATAACATGGTAAAATGTTGGAAACCGTTTTAATGCTACACCTACTAAAAAAGTATATAGTTCGTACGAGATACATACGTATAACAGCCCTCAGGAAGGGCTGTTATACGTGATTAGCTTATTTTACTTTTACTGGCCGTGTCACGGCGATATGAAAATAAGCCATATAATCGTGTATTTTTCGCAAATCTTCTATAAATTTGTTCGATAATTTGTTAGGGCTTTCGACACAAAGCGACAAGCAGTGAAAATTGCTTGTCGCTTTTGTTTTATCATGATACAAACAGCCTTGTCCGGCTTATCCTAACATTTTATACAGAGATTCTGGCTCAATAAAAACTCTGCCGGGACTGGTTTCAACTGAGGAACAGGAACTCAGCCACGATATCGGCGTTGTTACCTTCAGTATAAAGTGAGGCAATCAAGGCCGTTTACAGATTTTCAGTATCCCGCGGTTTTTCCGTCTGAGTTTTCTGTTCTACCCCAAAAAATAAACGAGAATTTGCAGCGAGGTTCAGCTTCGGACGCAAATACGCGAGAAATAAGGACTTTGCTCAAAATACTGGATATCAATAACTTATATTCAAGAGTGATTTTTTCGTCATACGAAATGCACCATTTTGGCACGTGATATGGCCTGTTTCAGGGGCTGAAACGTGCAATATCACACCCTAAAACAGACGAAACCGGAGGCTGAAACAGGCATAATCGGAATGCAATATGAATTATCGGGGATTACGCAACAGGGTATAGGATAATGCCGTAAAGACTTAACAAGGCTTTCTGATGCCACATTTAACATTTCCTAACATCTCTTTTGCGATTTTATTTTGTCAAAAATTAGTCAAGAAAATCTGTAAGTCCGTCGTCCGGGTTTTCTTTAAAAACGCTGATATGACGTGCTGGGAGAAATACGAAAAACACGCATCTTTCTAGCAATGACGATAAGTTCCGGAGAATTTTATGAACTCGTGAAAGGAACAAACAATGTCAAATCGATAAAGGATGTAGGAGATGGCGTACAGGTGGAAGGTACGTTTACCGGAACATACGAATGTGAAAGCAACAACAGACAATGCGAAATAAAAGGCAAATATAGAATGACATTAAACGTAGTGAGTTCCAACAATCCATCAGATTGACATTATACAGGAAAACGTATCGGTGTGATATACTTGTTAGTATCATACCGGTACGTTCCGCATCATGGCGAACCAAACATAATATCAGAAAAATACGAAATGGCTATTGTCTGCAATATTCACGTCAATTCAGGATAACACCAATAAGTACATGAGTCATTTGGAACTACCTTACGGATTTCTTAAAGAGAAAAAACACACTCTTTGACAGTACTTGTCTGGCATCAGCGGACCATATTCAAAACTATTTCACATCATGATTCATAAAAACACTCCATTGGAAATGCATCAGAACTCCACATAAGGGCGCAGACGCTCTATGTCACGTGGCGTGAAATCCTTCAGCAGTTTCAGGTCGTCGAGACTGCGGAGAGGGCCTTTCAGCCTGCGATAGTCTATGATATGGCGCGCCTGATAGAAGTTGATGTACGGGTGGCGTTTCAGCTGATTGAGCGTCAGACGGTTGAGATTGAGTTTCCTTACAGTATGTCCCGAAACCTTAAAATAAGGGAGTGCTGTCTCGGGAAAGCCTTCTATCTCTGACAACTGACTCACAGACACATAACCGCCCAGGGCATTGCGGTATCTCACTATTTCGGAAGCATAGTAACGGCCGATGCCCGGAACCTTCTTCAAGGCCGTGGTATCAGCATCGTCGAGCATCACATACTGGCCAGGCTGCAACTTAACAGGATACAGCACCGTGTCGCGTTCGTATTTCTTCTCGTCCGCATTGCCATACAGTTCGGCCGCAGGCCTGTAATCGTCGGATATCCTTATATATGGCAACAGTTCTCTATACTGTTTCGCTGTAAGTCCATATAGACGCGCGAAATCCGACGGTTTGCGATACACTCCGCCCTTGGCGCGGTATTTGTAAATATTCTGAACCTGCCACGGCTGCAGGCCGAGCCGCAGCAGTTGCGTGCTGTCTGCCGTATTGGGATCGAACGCGAACAGTTCGCGAGGGGCTGTTTCTACATTATATACATAGTGGCGCTGACGCCGTGCGGTCTTTCCGTATGTGACAGTATCGGCCTTCAGACTGTCGGTCTTGGCAAGCTGCGAGGACATTCCGCCATTGTCCATGACACTGATAATAATCACGGACAGGACAATGACCACCAGAAGAAATATAATGACCCGACGGTCGCTCTTCGGAAAATAGAAGAACTCCTTTATCATACAAGTCTTGTCACATCCTACAAAGCTCTCTACGCCGCATCAGATGACACCGAACTGATTGAGGAATATGAGCATGATGCATATCGGACACACAAAGCGCACACAGAACAGATATACTCCGAACAATGCGCCACGGAGTGTTCCCCAGTTAGTGAACTGGTCTTTCACAATCTTTTTCGGAACATACCATCCGAGGAACAGACATGTGAGGAATCCGCCGAAAGGCAGCAGTATCTGTCCGGTGACGAAATCGAGCGCGTCGAAAACAGATTTACCGAATATTGTCAACTGCAGATCGGTATGGCCGAGCGACAGCGAACACAACGCACCGACAACACATGCGATGACTGTAACGAACGTCGCACCACGCAAACGGGATATGCGGAACTCCTCAAGGAAGAAGGCCGTGCACACCTCGTGAAGCGAAATGAGCGAAGTGAGTGCCGCAAGCGAAAGCAGCACATAGAACACAATGGAAACAATGTAGCCAACAAGCGGCAGATGGGTGAACGCCTGCTGGAACACGTTGGGCAGTGTCATGAATATGAGCGAAGGGCCACTGTCGGGAGCAATGCCCACAGAGAACGCCGAGGGGAATATCATGAGACCGGCCAGAACAGCCACCATAGTGTCAACAAGCGAAATGTGCACCGCCGTATTGAGAAGATTTGTACGGCGGCTGAAGTATGAGGCGTAAGTGCAGATGCATCCCATGCCGATACTCAGAGAATAGAATGCCTGTCCGAGAGCACCGAGAAAGACACCGCTGTCCACCTTGGAGAAATCGGGTTTGAGCAGAAACTCCACTCCCGCACCGGAACCGGGAAGATTGCACGAAGCCACAACAAGGCCCAGCAGAAGAACAAACAGCGTGGGCATGAACATCTTTGAAGCCTTCTCAATGCCTCCTCTCACACCACGTATCACAACCAGATGGGTTATCACTAATATGGCGACAGTCCACAACACAGGCTTTACGGGCGAGGCGGAGAACTCGGAGAAATAGCCGGCCACGTATTTCGGATCACCCTGAAGCTCTCCTGCGGCCGAAGCAAAAATATACTGCAGACACCATCCGGCGACCACTGCATAATATCCTATAATCAGAAATCCGGTGAGCACACCCATGAATCCGATATATTTCCATGCCGTTCCGTTGGACAGTTTTGTATAGGCACGTGCCGTGTTCGACGCTCCCTCACGTCCGATGATGAACTCGCTGATCATACAAGGGATGCCGAGCAGCAGAACACATCCTATATATACAAGGATGAAAGCGGCTCCGCCGTTGTTGCCTGCCATATAAGGGAAACGCCAGATGTTTCCAAGTCCAACAGCAGAACCGGCAGTGGCAAGTATCAGTCCGAATCTGCTTCCGAATTTAGCTCTCTCGTTTGTCATAATCAAAGAAAAATAACTGAAACTCTGCAAAAGTATAAAAAAATATCTACTTTTGCATTAAAAAAGAAAGCAAATGAGAAGATTTACGCATCATCTGATATCAAACTATCCGATTTCATGCCTGTATATAGCATTCATATGGATTTTATGCTTCATGGATGTGCCTGATACGCCGTTAGAGAACATCACGCTGATAGACAAATGGACGCACGTGCTGATGTATGCCGGCACATGTGCTACGATATGGTATGAATATCTCCACCGGCATGACAAAACAAACAAGCCACGCCTCTTCCTGCTGGCGTGGCTCGCACCGCTGTTTATGAGCGGAGTGATAGAGATTCTTCAGGAATACTGCACCGGCGGCCGGCGCAGCGGCGACTGGCTCGACTTCGCGGCCAATGCCATAGGTGTGACGCTCGGAAACGTCATCGGTATTCTTCTGGCAGCGTATCGCGCCAGGAAGAGAAAGGATTAACAAGAAGGTGGGAGTTGTAGAAGCGTTTGTCGCCAGTTACCTCCATTCCGATGAAATCGGGCTTTTCAAACTCTTCGTCAGCACTTTCCAGCTCCACCTCAGCCATCACAAGACCTTCGTTGTCGCCGTAGAACTCGTCCACCTCAAAGGTGTGATGGCCGCTTCTGACGAGATAACGGCTTTTGTCTATCAATCCTCCACGACACAGTTTGAGCAGTTGCAGAGCTTCGTCTGACTGTATTTCTGTCTCAAACTCATAGCGCGACAGTCCGCCGTCGAGCGAACGGCTCTTTATGGTGAGATAGGCTTTGTCGTCGCGCAGACGCACTCTCACGGTGGCATCGGCACAATTCATGTAGCCCTGCCTTATTCTGCTGCACGAAAAGGCGGCGCGTTTGAATGCGTCGCCTTTTCGTACGAGAAACTTACGTTCTATTTCCAGACCGCTCATTACGCAACTACAACCCAGATGGTATAAATCACAGCAAGCAGTATAAGACTCCAGAATATTATCTCAACTACTTTCTTTGCCTGTTTCTCCTGTTGTGCTTCGCGGCGTGCGCGGTTCAGTTTGCTTTTTTCACTCATAGTCGTAGTATTTTAGGTTATTTATGTTCAAAAGTTGCGGCAGGCCTCTCCTGCCGCGACGGTTACTGTTCTTCGTTTACCGGGAACTCCATGAGATATGCTTTGATGAATCCGTCTATCTTTCCGTCCATCACTCCGTCAACGTCCGTTGTCTGGTAGTTGGTGCGATGGTCTTTCACACGACGGTCATCAAATACATAGCTGCGTATCTGGCTTCCCCACTCTATCTTTTTCTTGCCGGCCTCAATCTTTGCCTGAGCCTCAAGTCTTTTCTTCATCGCGCGGTCGTAGAGCTGCGATTTGAGGAGTCGCATCGCGTTGTTGCGGTTCTCAAGCTGCTTACGGCTTTCGGTGTTTTCGATGAGGATTTCTTCTTCCTCACCTGTGTCCGGATCGACGTACTGATAACGCAGACGCACACCGGTCTCCACCTTATTGACGTTCTGTCCACCGGCACCACCGCTTCGGAAGAGGTCCCAGCTTATCTTCGACGGATCCACAAACACCTCGATGGTATCGTCTACAAGAGGTGTTACGAACACACTGGCGAAACTTGTCATGCGCTTGCCCTGCGCATTGAACGGTGACACTCGCACAAGACGATGCACGCCGTTCTCGCTCTTGAGGAAACCGTAGGCATACTCTCCGCCCTCAATCTCCATTGTAACGCTCTTTATTCCGGCCTCATCGCCTTCCTGTAAGTTGCTGATGGTCACCTTATGTCCATGAGCCTCAGCCCAGCGCATATACATACGCATGAGCATCTGTGCCCAGTCCTGGCTCTCAGTACCGCCGGCACCACTGTTTATCTTCAGCACACAGTCCATAGGATCTTCCTTCTGGCGCAGCATGTTCATAAGCTCCAGCTTCTCTATGGCCTGCATGGCTTTGCTGTAATCCTCGTCCACCTCTTCTTCGGTGAGCATATCGTCCTTATAGAAATCGAAGGCCAGCTTCAACTCGTCGGCACACATACGGACTTCCTTGTAGCCGTTAATCCATTTTTCAAGGCCTTTTACCTTCTTCATCTGTTCCTGCGCCCGCTGCGGATCGTCCCAGAAATCAGGAGCCTGCGTACGCAGTTGTTCTTCTTCAAACTCTATTTTCTTTGCGTCGATGTTGAGATAGTGATGCAGTGCCTCGGCACGTTCCATCACGTCTTTCAGCTGATCTGATGTTATCATTACGAATGTTGTTGTTATTTTAAGTATGTATATCCGGCCTTGCGGACGTATCCTATTCTTCCGGCAACCAGTCTGTCCGTAGCGCCGACACTGTGGGACACGTCAGTCGACATACATTTTTTCTATCACGTCCTTAAAGTTCTTGTATATCACCGGACGCCTTAGCTTGAGCGTGTTGGTAAGCTCACCCGACTCCATTGAGAAGTGATGGGCTATAAGAGTGATGCGTTTCACCTGCTCGTAGTGTGCAAGTTGCTGCTGCAAAGTTTCCACACGCTCCATCATCATGTCGTGTATGCGCTTGTCGGCACACAGATCTTCACGGCTCTCAAACTTGATGTTATGATCGCGTGCATACTCCTCGAGCAAGCGGAACTCCGGTACCACCAACGCAGAAACAAACTTATACTCGTCGGCAACCACAACCACCTGGTCGATATATTTGTCGACAAGGAGCATGGCCTCCACCATCTGCGGAGCGATATATTTGCCGTTGGAGGTCTTGAACATGTCCTTTATTCGGTCGGTAAGGAACAGTTCTCCGTTCTTCAGATAGCCGGCATCACCCGTACGGAAGTAACCTTCCTCATCAAACGCCTCGGCATTGACTGCGTCGCGCTTGTAATATCCACGTGTGATGGTCGGACCTTTGAGCAATATCTCGCCTGTTTCGGATATCTTGATATCAACGCCTTCGATGGGACGTCCAACAGAACCGACCGTATAAGGTTTGTTCTTATGGTCACACGACACTGTGGCAAGACTTTCCGTCAGACCATAACCCACAATCATGCAGATGCCAACGGAATGAACAAACTGCTCAACCTCGGGCGACACAGTCGCTCCGGCCGTCGGGAATATGTTGGGATTGGTGAGTCCTATCTGGTTGCGCACAATCTTGAGCAATGTTTTGTCCACCAGCTTATATTCGAGTGCAAGACCGAGCGGAGGACGTTTTCCCTTAGCAAGATATTCAACATTGTGACGGCGTCCCACCTCGAGTGCATGACGGAACACCTTCTGCTGCATAGGTGACGAACGGTCTATCTTGTCCTTCACGGCCTGATAGACTTTCTCCCAGAAGCGCGGCACGGCCGACATACATGTGGGATGTGTCTCCTTCATTGACTCCTGTATCTCACGCGGATCGGTGTTTATGATAAGCTCGGCACCCTCAGAAAGACAGAGATAAGACCATCCGCGCTCGAAAACATGCGTGAACGGCAGGAAGTTTATAACCCTATCCTTCTCCGTAACCGGCACACATCTGTCATTTGCGACAAGCGCCGAGGCATACTGACCATAGGTAAGCTGCACGCCCTTGCTCTCGCCTGTTGTGCCACTTGTGTAGAGAATGTTGCACAAATCGTCGTCCGAAGCCTCACGCCACAGCGCCTCTACCTCCGCCTGACGCGGAAGATTGATGCCAAGACCGACAAAGTCGTCGAAATAAAGAGCATGAGGATCGTGCGTGCTGATGCGCACACTGCGGTCAAAAATGATGATACGCTCAAGCGACGGACACAAGGGGAAGATACGGTGAGCCTTGTTGTACTGCTCCTGTTCGCCGACAAAGATGAATCTCACCTGCGCGTCGTTGATCATGAACTGTATCTGCTGTTCGCTGCTTGTGGCATAGAACGGCACTGTGACGGCCCTTACGCCGTATGCGCCGAAATCGGTATAGAGATATTGCACACAGTTCTGCGAGAACACCGCAATATTATCCTGCGGCTTCACGCCAAGATTGAGCAGAGCATTGCTCACCTGTTTCACTCTCAGGGAGAAATGCTCCCACGACACACTGCCCCAGGTGCTCTTGCCGAAAAGTCTGAACGTGAGCGCCGTGCGCGAGCCGTATTTTTTTGCCTGCTCGTGAATGAGCATTGAGAGATGACACCTTGTCTGCATAAGCGTTGGTTTATAATTATTGCAAAAATAATGCAAATATACCAAAACTCAAAACAAAATAAGGATTTATTTTCGCCGCTCCGGCACGGCTTCAAATGGGTACAAATAAAAGTCGCTGGCCTCACGGACAGCGACTCTCACCTATGGAAAAACATTAAGTTTAGTTTAATTAAGCCAAATTATTGATGTGGTTGCACAAACTTGATTTTAAGTTTGCGGCTTTGTTCTTATGAATGATATTGGTTTTTGCCAATCTATCAAGCATCTTCTGTACAGAGGGGTAAAGTTTTACAGCCTCCTCTTTGTCAGTGAGAGCGCGCAATTTGCGAACTGCGTTGCGCATTGTCTTTGCATAATATCTGTTGTGCAAATTCTTTACCTTTGTCTGACGTATTCTTTTTAAGGATGATTTGTGATTTGCCATCTTTATTAGTCTTCTTTTCTTTGTAGTATTTTTATTGTAGTCCCTAGCAGAATCGAACTGCTCTTTAGAGAATGAAAATCTCTCGTCCTAACCGATAGACGAAGGGACCGTAGATGTCTTATTTGCGGATGCAAAGGTAGACATTTTTTATTTATCCTCCAAATATATTTGTGTTTTTTTTTCAAAATAGTGCATTTTTCGTAATTTTGCGGTATAAAACGCATGAATTTATGCTGACAAAGACAAGAGCAGTGGTGTTACGCACACTTAAATACGGCGATTCACAAATCATCGCCGACATGCTCACACAGACCCACGGACGGCTGTCGTTCATACAACACATACCTAAAAGCGCACGCGCAAGGGTGAAGAAACAACTGTTGCAGCCACTGTCGATTCTCGACATAGTGTTCGACTACAGACAGAACACCCGCCTGCTGCGCATCAGCGACGCCGCCATAGCCTGCCCGCTCAGCTCCATACCCTTCGATGCCTACAAACTGTCGATAGCCATGTTCGTGGCCGAGTTCACCAATTTCGCAACACGCAGCGAACAGGACAACGAACCGCTGTTCCAATATATAGTCAACAGCATAATGTGGCTCGACGCATGCCGCAGCGCTTTCTCCAACTTCCACATTGTATATATGATGCACCTCACGCGCTTCGTGGGCTTCTACCCTAACCTCGAAAGCCGCAAAGAGAACGCCTACTTCGACCTGCGTAGCGGATGCTTCACAGACGGACAACCCTGGCACACGGACTTTCTGAAACCGGAGGAGGCTGCAAGAATAGCAACACTCATGCGCATGAGATATGAGACAATGCACCTTTTCGCATTCTCGCGCAATGAGCGCAACCGCTGCGTGGACCTCATTCTGAAATACTACAGGCTGCACGTACCCGACTTTCCCGAACTGAAGTCACTCGATGTGCTGCAGGAACTTTTTGCCTAATAGGCGTACGTCACAGCTGATCTGTGTACATTAAATAAAATATGGCGCACACCGCCCGGTGTTCTGATTTTCATATTCATACTTTTCCGTCTTGACTTTATAGTGACAAAAGAAATCTGCAAAACGGAAACCGGTAAGCCACAAGGGCAGAATATAAAACACACGTTCTCATAAAAACAGACCGGTCATTCTCTGTCTGCGATATAAAAAGGTCTAAGTAAAAATTCTATACGGATTGCCTGCAATAAAAAAACCGTGACATCTGTCCCGTATAGGCATTGTTGCTTTCAGTTGAAAGAGATGCAATATGGGGCAGTTACAGATTTTCAGTATCCTACGGTTTTTCCGTCCGAGTTTTCAGTTCTACCCACAAAAATAAGCGAGAATTTGCGGGCAAACTCTCCGTCGGACGCAAATACGCGAAAAATAAGAGACTTGCATAAAACACTGAACATCAGATATTTATAAACAAAAGCCATTCTTTCGCCGTGTAAAAAGCACCGTTTCAGCACGTGATATGGCCTGTTTCAGGGCCTAAAACGCGCAATATCACACGCTGAAAAAGTCGTAACCAGACCTTAAAACGGGCATAATCGGAATGTAAGACGATTTATCCGGGATTACATCGCAGGCCATACAACAAGACTGCACAGCCGAAACGGGCTTTTTGACACCGTATTTAACTTTTCCACGCATCTCTTTTGCGATTTTATTTTGTCAAAAAAAAGTCAAGAAAAACTGTAAGTCCGCCGTCCGGGTTTTCTTTAAAAACGCCGATATCATGCGGAAGAAGATGCGCGCAAAGCATGTATTCTTCTTGCTGTGTGGACTTAAAGGTTGTGGCAAAGTGAATTTATTATTACACGGACACATGCTCCACCATGTTTTATACACCCGTGCATTGTCCGCGATTCTCACTTCATTCCGCGATGAATCATAAATCCGTCCAAAGCCATAAAGAATCCGCAGCAGGATAATAACCATACGCGGAGATAGCGGTGTATGCTTATACAGAAGCCGTCGGCAGTTTGTGCATAAACCTACGAGAACTGCGGCGAAGCGCTACTGTCGCACCTTTATATTCTGACTGCGCTTCAACTGACATGCCTCACGGTAGCGGAAAAGAGCATTGGTGCGTGCGATTTTTTTAGTATATTTGCCTTCGGAACACAAAAACGAAACGAGATGGAAGTAAGAAAAGTGACAATAGTCTATTTCAGTGCGACATACACCACCCGCAAAGTGGTGCGTGCGCTGGCCAAGACATTCGGATGTGAGGTGACAGAGCTCGACGTTACAAGCCGTCTGCCTGAGACGGAGGTGAAAATGGCCTGCGAAGGCGAGCTGCTCATCGTGGGCATGCCGGTGTATGCCGGACGCATACCGCAACAGGGAGCGCAGGCACTGGACATGATAAAGGGCGACGGCACTCCGGCAATAGCCGTGTGCGTGTATGGCAACCGCGACTATGACGACGCACTGCTCGAAACCGCCGACCTGCTTGCGAACAGCGGATTCCACACCGTGGCAGCCGCTGCGTTCATAGCACAGCACTCCATATTCCCGCAACTTGCGGCCGGACGGCCGGACGAAGCCGACATGGCAAAACTGGAGGAGTTCGGTAGGGCATGCAAGGAAAAGATTGAGGCATGGCACTGCGGCGACAGCATACCCGCACCGACAATAAAAGGCAACAGGCCGTACAAGAAGCCGGGGGCAATACCTTTGCATCCTCACGGCGACAAGAAGAAATGCAACAGTTGCGGCACGTGTGCACGACTATGTCCGGCAGAAGCCATCGGCACAGACGAGCCATGGAAGACCGACGGCGACAAATGTATATCGTGCGGGCGCTGTGTGGCAGTGTGTCCACAGCATGCGCGACGCTTCAGCGGACTGCTATACGCCGTAGCGGAGAAAAAGATAGTAGGAGGCAACAGGGCAAGAAAAGAGCCCGAATGGTTCATCGGGTGAATCATCCGGGCTCTTAGTCATTGCAGCCGTGCAAGGCATGCCGCTTTCCGCAGAACGGAACAGCGCGGCGTGTAGCACGGCTGCTTTGTTTTCTGTATCAGATACGCACCATTACAGCTTGCGGATCCAGATGTTGCGGAAGCTGATAGGTTCGCTCGGGTCGCCGTGACTCTGGAGAAGAATCGGACCGGCGCCATGGGCACGCACCTGTGGGAAGCCGATGTACTCGGTAGTACCGATGATAGTGGTGTTGTTCTGAACCAGCACACCGTTCTGAATAACGGTAACACGTGGGAATGAACGGTATGTACCGTCTTCCTTGAACACAGGAGCTGTGTAGATGATGTCATAAACATTCCATTCACCCGGCTTGCGCATTGCGTTCACCAACGGAGCAGTCTGCTTGTAGATACTGCCGGCCTGACCGTTCACGTATGTGCTGTTGTTGTAGCTGTCGAGCACCTGGAGCTCGTACATTCCCTGCAGATAGACACCGCTGTTGCCGCGTGCCTGTCCTTCACCGTGAATATTCTCCGGAACGCGCCACTCGATATGGAGTTGGAAGTTCTCAAACTTCTCCTTTGTGCGGATGTCGCCTTTGCTCTTGTCAACAGTCATCACGCCGTCAGCAACCTTCCATTCTGCCGGACCGCCCTGTGTATTCTCCCATGCGGAAAGATCGCTGCCGTCGAACAGAACGATGGCATCAGACGGAGCAGTGAAGCCGCCACCCTGCAGATCAGAACCCGGTGCGACAACAGTTGTCACCGGTGTGTAAAACTCAGACATCTCCGGGCGCATGCCTTCCTGGGCATACGCACTGCCTGCTGCGGCGAGCATCAGAGTTGCCGCGAAAAGATTTCTTGTGTTATTCATAATAATAATTTATTTGGTAATTTATATATATACATATAAAAAACGGCGCCCGTCATGACATAACGGGCGCACGCTTGTATGTTCTATCACTTGCAGTTGTAGGAGTAAGAAGCCTTTACGAACGGAGCTTCCTGCAGATAGCGGAGACTTGCCTCAACACTTTCCTCAACAGGCATTGTGTACTGTTCGATTTCGGCAACGATGGCCTGCACTCCGGCAACATCGGCATTGCGGAATATTGCGTCGTATCCAACCATTCCGCTCTGGCCGATTTCCTTGTCGTCCTTCACATGATAGATCTTGAAACGTCCCGGATAGCGCTTGAAATAGCTTACCGGACTGCACTGGCCGCGAACCACCCAGTAGAGGTCCATCTGGAAGAACACGTATTCAGGATTTGTATTCTCGAGCATGTAGTCGTACATCACCTTGTCCTCAACCTTCTGGAACTCGTGCGAATGGTTGTGATATCCGAACTGCATACCTGCCTCTTTGCACATCTTGCCCACTTCGTTGTAGTAGCGGCAGTATGTGTCAAGGTCTTTCAGTGTCTTGGGTACTTCCATCCATGGGCATACGATGTACTTCATTCCGGCAGCCTTGTGGTCGGCAATACATTTGCTCCACCACTTCAATGCCTCTGAGTAATCGCCGGAAGCAAGTTCTTCGCCACTAAGGCCATGACCTATATGAGAGGACAGAACCTTCATGCCGGCTTTCTCAACATCCTGCTTGAACTGCGACGGAGTACGGCCGTAGAATGTTCCTCGGCCCTGGTCGTAGTTGGCAGCCTCAACGCTTGTGTATCCCATTTTGCCCAGTTTGTTGAGAATGTCGGTATATTTCTGGTCGGCCTGTCCGTCTTTGTTCACGCCGTCAAGAATGCTTCTAACAGAATAAAGCTGTATGCACACGTCCTTTTTACCTTTGGCAAAAGCCTGTGTACCTGCTGTCAGAGAAAACAACACTGAAAGCAATACTGAAACAATTATATTTCTATTCATCATTGTCCTATGTTTTTTATGTAATAAAAGAAACTGTTCCGTCTCTTCACATCATCGACGTTCCGGACCGAAACAGTTTCTTTGTTATTCATTTATCGTTCTATCAGCGATTATTTCAAAACCTTGATACGAATGTTGCGATACCATACATCGTCACCATGATCCTGAAGACCGATATATCCCTCATGATTCTTGCCACCCATGTTGTTGAGCAGTTCGTATGCGATTGGGAAATCACCGTTCTCCTTGAACTTGCTTGCCTGAAGCATTTCTGTCCATTTCGGAGTCCAGAGGTGGTATTCAACTACGTTCTTGTCGTTCTGACCGTGGATAACGGTTCCTTTGTAAACCATGATCTTAGCCTTGTTCCACTCACCGGCCGGTTTAGCGTTCTGTGGTTTGGCTGGTATCATGTCATAAAGAGAAGCTGACTGACGGTTACCGTCCTGTCCGAGCTTAGCGTCCGGATGTCTGTCATTGTCGAGCACCTGATACTCAGAAGCCGACTGCCAGATAGGCAGATATACGTCCTTGCCGTTCTCTGTTGTTGTAACTTCCTGTGCAAGATAGAAGATACCGGAGTTACCGCCTTCAGAAATCTTGTATTCGAGTTCGAGTTCGAAGTTCTGGAATTTGGAAGCGAAGATAAGGTCGCCACCGCCTTCTACCTGAGCTTCTCCTGTGCCTGAACCCTTCAGTTTGATAGCGCCGTCTTCAACAGTCCAGCTCTTTGGAGGTGTGTCCATGCCGTAGCCACGCCAGCCGTTGAGAGTCTTACCGTCGAACAGAACGATGTAGCCGTCCTTGTCAACCGGGAATTTAGAAATATCAACATTCTTCTTGTCAGCAACCTTATAATCAAGTTTTGCCTTGTCTGCAGGTTTCTGCTGGTTGCATGTACAACCCGGGCATGTGCAGTTGCACTCGCACTTATTTGTCTTGTTGCCGCATGACGTTACCATAAGCAACGTGCCGACAAACACTACTAATAATTTCTTCATAAGTCTTTGTGTCTTTTAAAATTTTGATTTTAGCTTACTCAAGAACTTTCACACGGATATTGCGGTACCAGACGTCGTCACCGTGATCCTGAAGTCCTATATAACCGCTGTGAAGCACTCCACCACAGTCGTTGAGAAGAATGAATGCCTGAGGCCATGCCTTCTCGCTGAACTTGCTCTGCTGCAACAGATCGGTCCACTCTTTTGTCCAGAGTTTGTATTCAAGAACCTTCACATCGTTCTGATAGTGTGAAACAACACCGTCCTTAACGACAATCTTTGTCTTGTTCCATTCACCGTAAGGATTTGCATTCTGCGGTTTTGCAGGAATCATGTCGTAAAGCGACGCAGACTTGCGGTTGTTGTCCTTTCCGAGTTTTGCGTCAGGATGGTTCTCGTTGTCCAGCACCTGATATTCAGGAGCGGAAATGTAGATAGGTTCGATGTTCATCTTGCCGTCATTACCTATTGTATAGAATTCCTGTGCAAGATAGAAGATACCGGAGTTACCGCCTTTACATATCTTCCATTCCATCTCAAGTTCGAAGTTTCTGAACTTGTGTGCAAAGATTACATCGCCGCCTTCTTTTCCGTTGCTTCTTGAGAATTTGAGACATCCGTCCTCAATCTTCCAGCAGTCCGGCATATAACTCTTGCCATAACCACGCCATCCGTTGAGAGACTTGCCGTCGAATATCACATAATAGCCTTTATCAACAGGCATGTCAACAAGCACATTCTCAGCTGCGCCCAGTGAAGGAGATACAGCCAGCTTTGTGACCTTCATTCCTCCACTGCACGACATAAGGGTGCCTGCGAAAGCGATACCTGCCAATGAATAAAATATTTTCTTCATATTATCAGATAATATCCTTTCTATTGTGTACTGTTAACAAATTAAGGCATATCAGGAAGTTTCCAACCATCACGATAAGTATGCTTGATAAGTTCGTTTGCGAACTGCTGAGCATTCACCGGATCGGTCCATGTCTTGTTGAATGACGGGTGTCCGTTGTGGATTGTGAAACCGTCCTTTATGACAGTGCGTATTGTTTCGTTTGCACCGATGTTTGTGAATCGCATGTTTTCACCATCCCATTCAAGAGTTTTATGAAGACCCTGCAGACGAACTGCGAGAACGCCCATAACAACCATTTCGTTGAACGGACCTGCCTCTGAGAAGTCTGAGTTTGTCTTTACGCGGTTTTCTTTGCTTTCCTTGCAGGCACGTACCCAGTCCATTTCGTGAGAAACTTTCACGCGGCGTGCAACCTGAGGAGCGTTCGGCTTGCGGCCAGAGAGCAACCACGGTTCCTGTCCGTAGCAACCACAGATAAGTGTATCTTTTGTTCCGTGGAATATTGTAAGACCACCACCAGACTGCATGAGTTCTTTACCTTGTGGGAATCCAGCTGGACGGTCAGGCATCATACCACCATCATACCAGTGAACCTCAACTTCCGGCAATGCAAGCTTAGGCATATTCTCGCGAGCCGGGAACACCATCTTAACATGCTGTGCCTGCGGTGCGCAAGCGTTGAGCAACAATGTAGAAGAACCTTCAACCTTAGTAGGATAGCCAAGTTTGAGGGCCTTGAACGGCTGATGGAGTATGTGGCAAGCCATATCGCCGAGCGCGCCAGTTCCATAATCCCACCATCCGCGCCAGTTCCACGGCTGGTAAACAGCACTGTACGGATTCAGTTTTGCCGGTCCCGTGAACAGATCCCAGTTAAGAGTATCAGGTATAGGATCCTCTTTCTCAGGAGCGTTGAGTCCCTGCGGCCAGATAGGACGGTCTGTTGCACATTCTACTTTTGTAACTTCACCAATCTCGCCATTCCAGATCCAGTCGCATACAAGCTGTGTGCCGTCCCAAGAAGATCCCTGGTTACCCATTGATGTTGCCACACCTGTTGAAGCAGCAAGCTTGGTAAGCAAGCGTGATTCATACACAGAGTGTGTCAGAGGTTTCTGGCAATAAACGTGCTTGCCAAGTGTCATAGCATCCGCAGTAATGATAGCATGAGTGTGGTCGGCCGTTGCAATGATTACAGCGTCGATAGTCTTGTTCATCTCCTCATACATCTTGCGATAATCCCAATATCTCTTTGCATTCGGGAATTCGTCAAAAACACCTTTTGCGTAATCCCAGTTTACGTCACAGAGTGCAACAATGTTTTCTGTGTCTTTCACTGCATTGATATTGGCATGTCCCATACCACCGATACCAACTACGGCAATATTAAGCTTGTCAGACGGAGCTTTGTGTCCGTGACTCTTGCCTAAGATAGAACTCGGAGCAATAGTGAATCCTGCGATTGCAGCAGCTCCTGTTTTAAGAAAATCTCGTCTTGAAATGTTCGACATGATTGTTTTGTTTTTAAGAGTTTATATATTAGGTTGGCATTAAATAAAAATCTTTTTCTTAAGGGCGGTCTTTTCAATCGTCCGCCCATTTGTTCTGTCCGAGCAGTCCGTATCCATTCTTGATGGTTCTGCGGCGCTGAAGTATCTCGTCCAGTGTTTCCAGATTTCCGATAGCCGGAAGTTCATGATTCTTGGTGTCTTCAAAGAATTTCCATGCATACTCTGAAGCTATTGCAGAATCACGGAATGTAGGAAGCTGAGGATTCAGACGTCCTTTCTCCAGACTCTCAGCAAAGAGTTCTCCCATAACGTCTATGTTCTTTGCACCATAAGGAAGTTCGGTTATCTCGGTCTTTGTCACGCCACGGAGTTCCACAACCGCTGTCTTGAAATCGTGATGCATGCGTACGATGCCCTTTGTTCCTATCAGGTCGACATAAGAATTGTGTGTCTGATCCTTTGACAATTGTCCGTAAACAAATCCCTGTGTAATGTCGAACACAACACCGTTGGTAAATGTGCCATGACACTGCACCCACCACGGATCCTTGTAGTTCCACATTCTTACGCCCTGTGCATTCCATGTCTTGTATTCCGCTCCGGCATACCATCTTGTTATGTCCACATAATGCATTCCGCAGTCATGGAATGCAGGACCTTCATATTCGTGTCCCTCGCCGGGCGCAAGTCCCGGTGTCATATGGCACACACGTATTATAGCGAGTTCGCCGAGTTCTCCCTCGTCGATATATTGTTTCATTTTGTTGTGATACCACGAATTGCGCAGATAGAGGTTGACAGTCGACAACACATTCGAACCTTCCACACAGTTCACTGCCGCCCACTCTCTTTCCGGAGTATCCGCGATAGGCTTTTCCGATATCACATGCTTGCCATGCTTTACGGCTTTCTCAATCTGTTCCTTGCGCATGTTTGCCAATGTCGACAATATCACACACTGTACGTTGTCGTCATTGAATATCATATCCTCATTATCCACCACCTTTGATTCCGGCGATAGCTTACGTGCCATAGCCTGTGCCTCCGGATCAACATCACAGATGTAAGAAAAGTGATATTTTCCTGTTGCATTGAATTTACGCAGGTATTTGCTGCCCATCCTGCCAAATCCGATTAATCCAACGTTTATTTTAGAGTTTTCCATTATGATTTAGTTTAGCTATTCATTTTTCAGTTCGGTACATTCTTCCTCAATGTCATCCTCAGCCGGAGCCGGTTTCACAAGGAAGGCGCTGAGTTCCCACAATACGTATACAGGGATGAACACAGCCATAAGTGTGAACGGGTCAGACGACGGTGTTATCACAGCTGCGACAAACATAATAGCGACAATCGCATGTCGTCTGTACTCAGAAAAGAAACTTCTGTTCAGGAATCCCAGTTTTGACATCAACATGGCAAGCAACGGCAACTCGAACACAATACCCATCATGAAAATAAGCATCAGGAAATTGTTCATGTACGAGTCTAACGACAACTGGTTGGTTATGAACGAACTTATCTCGTATGTGTAAAGGAATCTGAGCGTAAGCGGGAATACCACCGTATATCCTATGACACATCCCAGATAGAACATTATCGTGCCGAATAGAAACGTAAACTTGATGCCTTTACGCTCATTGTCATACAACGCAGGACATACAAATTTCCATACTTCGTAAACCAGATAAGGAAATGCAACGAGCAATGCAAGCCACAAAGAGAGCGAAATGTGCAGAAAAAACTGCGAAGACAATTTTATATTAATAATGTCAACATGAAATGGTTTGATAACCTCTCCGGGAACAAGTGGCAACACCTCACCCAACCTTGCAAGAAATCTGTAAAGGAAGAAATCATCCCGGCTCGGCGCCATCACTACGTGATCGAATATGTAAGGAATAAATGCAAAACCTGCGACAAAGAATATTCCTATTGCCGTAAACGACCTCACCAACGTCCAGCGCAAAGCCTCAAGATGGTCCCAAAAAGTCATGTCCGCTCTTAATGCCATTATGGGATACGCTGTTTTTTAGTCTTTCTTTTTATCTTCGGCAGACGCGTTGATGTCTGCATTCAAATCTTTTTCAATTCCGTTCACTCCGTCCTTAAAGCTTTTGACGCCTTTACCCAGACCTTTCATGAGTTCAGGTATCTTCTTTCCGCCAAAGAGAAGCAATACTATCAATGCTATAATCAGCACCTCAGGCATGCCTATCGAACCTAAAAATAACAGTTGAGAAATAATCATAGTAGCATTTACACTTTTAGTTAGTTAATCAGTTATGTTTTTCACGCTTTCTTAAAAGCATGTTCAAAGTTAAAACTTTTAAATTGAGCTATCAAATAAATTCACAATTAAATCCTTCTTCTGTTATTTTTTTAACTCTCGTTAAAATCTGAATTCTTTTTTTTACGTTAATTTTCGGGCAGTGAAAATATGATAACCCAACCGCTGCAAAACATGACACAATATTTGTAAAATATACTTTTTTTTAATACATTTGTCCCCAAGAAAAACATAACCATAACAAAAACAACAAATCAAAACAATGAGAAAACTATTGCTTACCTCCGCCATGATCCTCGCAATAGCCGCCAGCGGACAGGCCGGAACGAAGAAAACTAAAACCAGCGGCAACCCTATTTTCCAAGGATGGTATGCCGATCCCGAAGGCGCCGTGCTCAATGGAGAATACTGGATTTTCCCTACCTATTCCGCTGCATACGATGATCAGATATTCATGGACGCATTCTCATCCAAAGACCTTGTGAACTGGACCAAGCATCCGCGTGTACTCGAGAAGAAGAACGTAAGCTGGGCACGCCGCGCAATGTGGGCGCCGGCCATCATACATGCCAACGACAAATACTATCTTTTCTTCGGAGCCAACGACATCCAGAACAACAACGAACTCGGAGGCATCGGTGTCGCAACATCCGACAAACCAGAAGGACCGTACAAGGACGCACTGGGCAAACCGCTCATCGGCCAGATAATAAACGGTGCACAGCCTATCGACCAGTTCGTATTCCGCGATGACGACGGACAATATTATATGTATTACGGCGGATGGGGCCACTGCAACATGGTGCGCTTGTCGTCCGACCTGCTCAGCGTAGTGCCATTCGAGGACGGAACAACATATAAAGAGGTGACCCCGGAAAACTACGTTGAAGGTCCGTTCATGCTCAAACGCAAAGGCAAATACTACTTCATGTGGTCTGAAGGCGGATGGGGCGGTCCCGACTACAGTGTGGCTTATGCCATCGCTGACTCACCTTTCGGTCCGTTCAAGCGCGTGGGCAAGATTCTGCAGCAGGATCCCGAAGTGGCAACAGGCGCAGGACATCACTCCGTAATACAGGTTCCGGGCAAGGACGAATACTACATTGTATATCACCGCCGCCCGCTCACCGAGAAAGGACGCGACAGCCGTGTGACATGTATCGACCGCATGTACTTCGATGAAAACGGATACATCAAACCGGTGAAGATGACTTTCGAGGGTGTGAAAGCCGTGAAAGCGCCGAAGAAATAAGAACATAAGGCGTAAAAGACAATACATACGGGAAAACCACAGGAACCCACCTGACATAAAAACAGGCTGGCTCCGACAACAATAAAAAGAACCGTGCCAAAACTCTCACAATGAGTATGGCACGGTTCTTTTATTTTTATCTTCAGCAAGCCACACTCTTCCGCCCTGCCGCTTATCCGCTCTGCGTCCGATATCTCAAGAATCCTCAACCTCATAACACCACACATACAACAACATGCTCAGCCCCATCTTCGTTCTGTACGCCCCACACTGTCCGGCCACCACACCGTCATACATATAATTTTCATCCGTAACAAAAATTTCAGACAAATAACATCCACAATACAATAAATCTCCGTAACTTTGGATTCAACGTACAGTGGCGCCACAGTCACATCTCTTTCCCACGCCACTGAAGACAATACGCGTTTACCGTTATAATCCAGATAACCATAAAGATATATTATTTCTAACATCATTTTCACGTTAAGACCAAGGAGATAAATATATGAAAAGACTTTTTGTTCATGCCATCTGTCTGTTACTGGCACTGTCCGTACAGGCCGAAGAATGGAGTCCTGCCGAATGGCCGGTACTGAAACACTACGACCAGAACCATCTCTATCACATCGCCCTGCCCCTGGGAGGCATCGGTACAGGAACAGTATCGCTGGGCGGACGCGGCGAACTGCGCGACTGGGAGATAATGAATGTTCCGGCAAAACAATACAGCACCGTGACTCCGGGCAACAACGCGCCCTTCTTCGCCATATATACTAAGGAAACGGGGAAGCAGGCGCAGACCACACTTCTGAGCGGTCCGCTCTACGACCATGAATATCTCCACTACGAAGGACGACCCGTAAACCATCACGGATTCCCTCGTTTCTCCGAAGCCTCGTTCGACGCAGCCTATCCGTTCGGGCAGGTACGTCTGGCGGACAAGGCCCTTCCGGTAAGAGTCACCGTCAAAGGATTCAATCCGCTCATTCCCGGCGATGCTGACAACAGCGGTCTGCCGGTCGCCGTTTTGAGCTATGAGGTCACCAACCTAACTGACGCTCCGCTAGAAGTGGCAGTGTGCGGATCCATCCGCAACTTCATAGGCAAGGACGGAAGCAAATACACCTTCAACTGGAAAGGCGATTATGTGCCGCTTGGCGCCAAGAAAAACAAGAACACATACAAGGATGCCGACGGACTGAAAGGCATATATTTCCACTCGGAGGGAGTGCAACAAGACGATCCTGCCTACGGAACGATGGCTCTCACCACACAGTCGTCAGGAAAGGTTTCCTACAGGACGTCGTCCGTGCCCGACGACTGGAACAACGCCATACTGAACTTCTGGGACGACTTCAGTGCCGACGGCATGCTTACGGAATGCGACGTACAGGCCGACGACGACCCTATGGCGTCGCTGGCCGTCATGAAGACCATAGCACCGGGACAGACCGCCACCTATTCGTTCTTCCTCACATGGAGTTTCCCCAACCGCAAGGCATGGTCGGAAACTGTTGTGGGCAATTACTACTGCACGCAATATCCGGACGCCTGGCAGGCCGCCTGCTCCATAGTGCCGCGCATTCCTGAGCTGGAGAAGAGCACCCTGCTGTTTGTCAACAGTTTCCTGAGCAGCAGCCTACCCGACGTCATCAAAGAGGCAGCCCTGTTCAATCTGGCCACACTCCGCTCGCAGACCGTATTCCGGCTGCCAAGCGGTCATCTCATGGGATGGGAAGGTGTGATGGACCGCTACGGCTCGTGCATGGGTTCGTGTACTCATGTATGGAACTACGAGATGGCCACATCATTTCTTTTCGGCGACCTGGCGCGCACCATGCGCGACGTAGAATTCAACTACGCCACACGCGATGACGGACTCATGAACTTCCGCGCCGCCCTGCCACTTTCAGATGCTGCCAAAGGCAATGCGGCTGCAGCTGACGGCCAGATGGGATGTATCATGAAGTTCTACCGCGACTGGCAACTGTCCGGCGACAATCAGTTTCTCGCCGACAACTGGGAACAGATAAAGAAAGTTATGTCCTACGCATGGGTGAAAGGCGGATGGGACGGCAATCAGGACGGCGTGATGGAAGGTTCGCAGCACAATACGATGGACGTAAACTACTTCGGACCGAATCCGCAGATGGGCTTCTGGTATCTGGGAGCGCTGCGTGCCGCCGAAGAGATGGCAGCAGACATGAAGGACCGCACGTTTGAGAAAAAGTGCCGGCAACTGTTCGCACAGGGTTCCGAATGGATGGACGCCAATCTTTTCAACGGCGAATATTATGAACATAAGATAACCGATCCAGCCACATTTGAGTTCATCAATATGGACGACGAGTCGCGCATTCCGCCCTACCAGCTGGGAAAAGGCTGTCTGGTCGACCAGCTTGTAGGGCAATATATGGCCCACATCTGCGGGCTGGGCTATCTGGCCAACCCGACAAACATACGCACAACGATGGAGAGCGTCATGAAATACAACTACGTGGACGACTTCAGCCGCCACTTCAACAACATGCGTTCCTACGTCATGGGGCACGAATCCGGACTGCTCATGGCCTCATGGCCCAAGGGCAGACTGAAGGTGCCGTTCCCCTATTTCGCCGAGGTGATGACCGGATTTGAGTATTGTGCCGCCGTCGAAATGATGTACGAAGGCATGGAAGACGAGGCACTCACCTGCATCAAAGCCATACGCGACCGCCACGACGGAGCACGCCGCAATCCGTTCAGCGAGGCAGAGTGCGGCCACCACTACGCACGCTCCATGGCCAGCTGGGCTGCGGTGCTCGCCTCAAGCGGTTTCCATTATTCCGCCGCAAGCGGATGCATGCAGATAACCGACCGTCCGGGCAGATACTTCTGGAGCAACGGATACGCGTGGGGAGTGTGCGAAGTGAGCGACAGCAATGTCAGCATTGAAGTACTGAAAGGAAGTCTGAATCTGAGAAAACTCACCGTAGGACAGCGTGTCATCAACACCGGCAAGCTGAAACTGGGCGACGGCAGACGGACGTGGAGCCACAAGTTGTAACGTCGGCAGGCGGTGCCAGCACCGCCGCCTTCACCCTGTGCCACACCTACCGCCGCACAGACTCGCCGACATGACACGGCATGCATAAATATGCAAAAGCATAACGACGACTGTATATTTATTCATCGTCAACTTCACGAGAATCGAATATTTGCGAACAGAAGTGCACCCAACCGCAAATACGCGAGTTTTGAGCACTTTGCGTAAATGTTTGTCAGTCAGCTGTTTACAAGATTTTGCGAAATCACATTGTCCATACGGTGCTGCGATAGAGCCCATATCAGCACCTGATATGCATCATTTCATGCCCTGATATGCTTCATTTCGGGCATCAATAAAGTCTGTTTCGCAGGCTCAAAAAGCCCATTCCGGAAAACAGTCAGCGGCGAAGCGTTTTGCGATGGCATTTTTCCGACGCCTCCGAAAAAAATCTTTAGTTAGATAAAGGCGTTTTCGCTAAACTTCGTTTTCTATTTTGCAAAAAATTTTTGTCAAGATTTTTTACTTTTCGTTTTGCATATTTATGCAGAAATTCCCCGATATGCCCTTTTTCGTCTTCGGCACGGTAAGTGCAGCAGATGCCTGTTCCGTATGTCTTTACACACAGTTTCCGGAACGCGGACGAAAGCGCAGGCACACAAGAAGGGCGTCGTAGCAGGATGTGAATATCCATACGCTACGACGCCCTCAATTTGTCTATATTCTGATGGCGGGCCATTATACCGGCTCTTGTCCGACTGGAAGATATACCGACGGGCATTCATCCACTCTTCTGCCGGAAGCACCTGTCAGGCCTCAACGCTCTATGTATCTCAGCGAGCCCGGCACCATCTCAAACTTCTTACCCTTCTTCGTGAGCTCCACTATGGCCGTGCGGCGCGGGCTCACCTGCGAGTTGCTGTTATGAGTATGCAGCACGTACATCCAGCGGCCGTCGGCATCGCGGAACAGATCGCCGTGGCCCGTGCCGTTCTCACCTGTGAGCTGACGCGACACGATGGGCTTCTTGTGCTTCTTCCACGGTCCGAGCGGCGACTTTGCCGTGGCGTAACCCATGGCGTAGTCGATGTTACGGAAGTCGTTGCATGAGTAGAACATGTAGTATGTGCCGTCGAGTTTCACCACCGTTGGGCCTTCGCTCACGCCCCACTTGCTCTTGGCGGTGTTCTCCCATCCGTCCTCGTTCACCGAGATACACTCGCGGGCGGTCTCCTCCTTGAGCGAACGCATGTCGTCGTTCATCTCGGCCACGTAGATACGGTTGCCGTCGATAAGGCGCACATGATACATGTATATCTTGCCATCGTCGTCGCGGAACACGAACGGATCAATCTCCTTGGTCTTCGCCGGTATCATGGCCGGCTCGTCCTGAACGAACGGTCCGAGCGGACTGTCGGCCCAGGCGATGGCTATCTGTTCGTTGGCAGTGTAGGCCATGGCGTAACGTCCGTTGTGCTTGAACACCTGAGGAGCCCAGAATCCCTTTGTGCCGTAGGTGTTGCCCCACAGTGCATAGCCGTCAACTGCGCCTGCCGGACCGCTCCAGTGCTGCAGGTCCTTGGAAGTATATACCCAGAATCCGTTGTCGGAAACGGGCGAGGTGCCGTACAGATAGTATGTTCCGTTGTCGCTGAATATGGTCGGATCGGCCAGATGTATCTGTCCGAAGTATGGCTTCTCACACTCCTTGGCAGGCGCATCACCAGCCACCTCGGGCCAGCCGTCCTTCCAATCGACGCGGCTGAGGAACACCACGCGGCCGTCGTCAGCCTCGGCTTTCTTGTAGCCATGATAGAGCATCCAGTCCTGACCGTAGTCGTCGGTTATGAACTCAGCATTATGACCTGTGCCGACAAACGTGTCGTCGCCGTGTACCATCACCTCGTAGTGGTTGTCGAGCAGGCGCTGTCCTTTCTTGTCAACATACGGTCCGAAGAGGTTTTCGGAGCGTCCGTATGTCACGCGATAGGTGCTCTTGGCGCCTTCGCAGCACGATCCTGCCGAACCGAACAGGTAATAGTACTTGCCGCGCTTGTGTATGTAGGTGCCCTCCATGAATGTTCCCGATATCTGTTTTTTCTCCGCTCCGGGTTTCACAGACAGTCCGTCGTCAGACAGTTCTATGCCGTATATGCCGCGGAACGAGCCCCAGAACAGATATTTATGGCCGTTGTCCTCGATGTAGAACTGGTCAATGCTGTTCTGCACGCCAATCTCCTTGCTTATGAAGAGCGGACCGTGGTCGATGAACGGGCCCTCCGGACGGTCGGCAGTAGCCACGCCTATGCCGCACGTCCATTCGCCGCCCCACTCCGACTTAGAGTAGTAGAGCACGTATTTGTCGCCTATTTTGTTGATGTCGGGCGCCCATATGCCGCCTTTCTTGTTCCACTGCGGACGGGTTTCCTTGGTGAACGCCGTGCCCACAAACTGCCAGTCGATAAGATCGCGCGAACGGTATATCGGCAGATTGCGTATGTCCTCCGTAGCGTAAAGATAGAAATAGCCGTCGTCGGCGCGTATCACCGTCGGGTCGGGCAGACTCGTGTTTATGACAGGATTGGTGTAGGTGTCGCCGGCCAGTGCACAGGCAGAGGCGGACAACACGAGAGAAGCTGCTAAGATTCTGAGTTTTTTCATTATCTGGTCTGTATGAGTCATGACCGGCCGCAGGCGGTGTCGCTCTGTGCCGCAGGCTTTCTGCCGCAACCGGGACATTGCGCGTGGCCGGTCATGGTTCGGTTTATGGTTTGTTGTGTGTTATTTCTTTGTCAGGAAATCAACCGTACGCTCGGGCGAATAGAGTTCCCAAAGCGAAGCCACGGTCCATCCCGGAGCGAATATGTCGTTGTAGAAGCCCTTGCCGTTGCGGCCGTAATCCCATGTGGTGTGCTGCACTACTTCCGGATAGAATCCTTCAACACCGATGCCGCACAGGCGCTCGTTGACAGGCAGAAGCTGATTGAGCGATGTGTAGATGACATCGTATATCTTGCCGAAACGCGGCTCATTGAGTTCCTCGCCCAGCCATTTCACAATGTGCGGGAGTTCGAACACGAACACATCCACGTGGTTGTTCTCCACAGACACGTTGCCCCATCCGCGGCTCTTGAATCCGAGATCACCGAGCATCTGGCCCTGTGCGAACGGCACGTCCCACAGATAATACCATGAAAGAGCGAAGTATGACGCTTTCTTGCAGAGGTCGATGTAGTGGCTGCGCTCCTTGCCTTTAGTCATCATTGCCATGTAGTATGTGGCGGTGACTGCACTAATGGCAGCCTCCTTGTCCTCGCAGTTGGCGTCGAGTGTTGATGAGAAGTAGTCGCTCTTCGATATGATGTTTGTCTCAAGATAGTCAACCGTGCGCTCAGCTGCCTTCAGATATTTCTTGTCGCCGAAATATTTGTATCCCATAACGAGTGTGGATGTGGCCGAAGGTGTGCTTCCACCGCTGCCGTCGATCACAGAACCGTCGTCGCGGAACTTGCGTGCAAAGCTGCCGTCCTCATTGAGCAGAGTGAGGAAGTTGTCGAGCAGAGTGCGTATTTTCTTCTCCCACTCCTTGTGGGTGCGGCCCTGCTTCTTCTCGTATTTCAGATAGTGCATCACTGCGTAAGCACCCTCTGACTGCTGACGTATGGAGTGTACCACGTCCATGTCGGCCGGCATGGGGTTGTTCATGTTCAGGTCGTCGTAGAAATATCCCTTTGCAGTGAAGCCGTGGGCAAGGAAGCTGTCGAATATGTCATTGCCTATCTTCACGAGATCCTGCTGTCCTGTAGCCTCACCGTATTCAATGGCGTTAAACGCATTGAGCAGTACACGGCCGCAGAATCCCACCTGCATCAGTGTGGCGGGTTCGCAGTCGGAACAGCGCAGACCGTGGCCGGAGTTGAACTTCAGGTCGTACTTGTCCACATACGACTTGCGGAAGTAGTTGGCCAGAGTGGCTTTCATCTTGTCCGGAGAGTAAAGCGGTGTGACGGGCTGCGGATTCAGACGGTCGAAGCAATACTCCCATGTCTTGCCTACAAAGTCGCCGTAGTCGGCCGACTTCACCTTGCGTATGCGCCAGCTCACGCTCTTTGTCTCGCCCTTGTCCATCTTCACGAAAGCCTCAACGGCCGGAGCGAGGGTGAGCTTGCGGATGTAACGGCGCGGAGTTTCAATGTAAGGATAACCGAATGTGAGCTTTGCGGTTCCGCTCTCGTTGTCGAATCCGAGATAGCCCACAGATGTGTTGCCCGACAGAATTATCTCGCCCTCGCCGGCAGTGGCAAGCGCGTCAACGCCCTCGGCGTCCATACGAAGCACTGTTGTGCCCTCTCCAGCTGTGGCGTTATAGGCTCCAGTTAGCGGCGACGACAGACGGTCCTCACGGAAATTCCAGCTCTTCGATGTGTGGAACGACGGTGCCTCTTTAGGCGAACGCAGATTGCGGTGATACCAGAAACCCGGCAGATAGAACTCGCAAGCATCGGTGGTGTAGCCCGTATTGAGCTCGGCACCGAAGTTGAAGTATGTAGTGCCCGATGCGGTGAAGGTGAGTGTCACCACCTCATCGCCGTCAACATTGCTCACACTCTTGCTTATCGTGAGCGGAAGAGCGGCGTCGGCCACAAGTTTGTTACCCTGTTCCTTGAGTTCATAGGTCACAGCCTGATTGCCCGGCTGCTTGATACTGATGTGTGTCACAATATCCGCAGCATAGGCGGTCTGCACCGCCGCCAGCACGACGGCGCACATTAAAGTCTTTGAAAAAATCCTCATTGTTTTCCTGTTTGTGTTTTTATTTATTGTCTATGTCAGTAATCTTCGTCACCGCCGCAGCTTCCACGGCACACCGTATGCAAAATGTTTGCATATTGTAATAATGCTTTACAAAAATAAATATTAATTTGTGAAAAAAGAGCCCGTATCATGTCAAAATTTCAAAAATAGACAATATTATCGTCACTTTTGCATGTTTGTTTGTTGTTATAGACAAAAACACCGTATTGCGTGGACAATTTTACAGACCGACGGAAACTTTCCAGACATGCATCCGGAGAATGCCGCCAGAGCCATCGCTCCAGAACAGCAGCCCCGTATGCACACGGACGGACAACAACCGAAAGGTCATAAAAATGTCATTATGCCGCTGCGGACAAAAAAACAGCGGCATGGCGCACGGCGTTACAATTTTTATTACTAAATTTGTACAACTAACTAAATCGCTGCAACCGGCGGAACGGATGTTCCGTCATCTTAACAATCAATCAAAATGAAAACAAACAGACGCACTTTTCTCAAAACGATGGGTACAATAGGACTGTTCTCCATCGTTCCGCGCAACGTGCTTGGAGGTAACGGACACATAGCTCCGAGCGACCAGCTGACAAAAGGTATCATCGGAACGGGCGGCATAGGACGTTCTTCCTATCACTTCACAAGCGATGAGCACTGCCGCCTTGTGGCGCTCTGCGACGTGGACAGCAAACACCTTTCGGAGGCCGTTGACATGGCAAAAAAGAAGTTCGGAGAAGACGTTAAGGCCTATCACGACTTCAGAGAACTGATTTCCGATCCTAATGTAGATGTCGTGCACATCGCCACTCCGCCCCACTGGCACGCGCTGATGGCCATCGAGGCGGCAAAGGCCGGCAAGGATATCTGGTGCGAAAAGCCTATGACACGCACCATAGGCGAAGGAAAACGCGTCATGGAAGCTGTGAAACGATATAACAGAATATTCCGTCTGAACACATGGTTCAGATTCACCGATACATTCTACGGCCTCGGAACACCGGTCCTGCCATTGAAGAAACTGGTTGACAGTGGCCTGCTGGGATGGCCTCTGAAGGTAGTGGTGTCGGGCGCTACCGGCTTCGCCTGGAAGTTCTTCTGGGTTGGTAAGGAGAATCTTGAGACACAACCTGTGCCAAAAGAGCTCGACTACGACTTCTGGCTCGGTCCGGCTCCGTTCAAGCCATACAATGTCCACCGCACCCATCAGACGTTCCGCGGCTACTGGGACTACGACGGCGGCGGTCTCACCGACATGGGACAACATTATCTGGACCCAGTGCAGTATATCTTGGGAAAAGACAACACGTCGCCTGTGAAAGTGGAAGTAGATGCCGCACAGCAACATCCCGACGCTGTGGGAATATGGCGTAAGATAACATATACATACGATGACGGCTGCCAGATAGTGCTTGAAGGCGAAGGATTTGAAAGCAGTGAAAAGACGGCTTACATCGAAGGACCGAAAGGAAAGGTCTATAAAGGATTCGAATGTACCATACCAGACATCATGAACAAACTCGCCGAATATCCTGACCCGGTGCCGCAGAACACCGACTTCATAGACTGTCTGCGCACGAGAAAGAAGTTCGCGCTCAACGAAGAGAACGGACACCGCAGCTGTACACTCGTAAACATGGGTGCAGTGGCACTGAGACTCAACCGTCCTGTGCTCAACTTCGACCCGAAGACACAGCTGTTTGTCAACGACGACGCTGCCAACGCACTCGTCGACCAGCCTATGCGCGGACAATGGCATCTGTAATGCCGCGCGCAGATAAAATGCTTTCTAACACAAAACCATAATGTAATTGTACTTTACACAACAAAAAGAAAAATGAAAAAATACCTGATTATTCTGATTGCGGCATTCTTGTTTGCACAGACGCAAAGCATCGCACAGACTGACAGCAGGAACAGAACACCTGAGACAGTCATTGCCGACGCACTGGCGCAGATGCCTGCCAAAGACAGCGAATCATTCAAACAACTCATGGGAGAGATGGCAGCCACGGGAAGCGCCGGCATACTGCAGATAGCCTCAACCATGAACTTCGAAGGAAACAACACCTCTGCGGGCGAGTATGCGCTTGGTGGTCTGCAAAGCTACGTCACAACTCCTGACGGTCAGAAATACAGAGACGAGATGCGCAAAGGTCTGAAACTCGCCATCGACAAAACCGACAATCTTCGCAAAAAAGTTTATCTGATAACGGTTCTGACAGGATGTGCCACAACAGCCGACCTGCCCGACTTCATCAGATACGCCCAGAATAAGGATCTTAGAGATGCTGCCCTCGCATTCATAGGCAGCATAAAAGGTAGCGAAAAAGAAAAATCCGACTTCGTCAGAACATCTGATGCAGAGCCGATTCTACTCGCCAAGATAATCAAATCGTGCAATCTGACTAACTGCAACGACCTTCTTGTTTCATGGCTCAGCGGTGCCGACGCCGTAACTACCGCAGCGATATACGACGCTATGGCCGCTGTCGCACCGGCAGACAAACTGGCGCTTCTGGCCGAAGCAGCTCAATCAGCCGGATACAAGCCCGAAAGCACTCACGCCACAGATGCCTACATCGCGATGCTCGACCGCATCTGCAATGACAACAAGGAGATTGTCGAAAAGGAAGCAAAGAAACTCATGAAGTCTGAAACACCGGCAATGAGATGTGCCGGACTGCGTCTGATGCTCAAAGCCGAAGGTCCGAAAGGCATATCCACCTTTACTAAAGCTCTGCGCGACCGCGATGCCGAATACCGCAACACGGCACTTGAATATGGTCTGGAATACTGCGGACCGACAGCTTTGGACGCAATGGCCAAGGCAATGCCGCGTCTTTCCTATGACGGACAGACCGATGTGGTGCGCTGGATAGGCAATTACAATGCGACAAACTACACCGACGTGGTGCTCAAAAAGCTTAAGAAGAGCAGCGGAACACTGCTTTCAGAATCGATAATAACAGCCGCAAAACTCGGTGGTGAGCAATCACTCGAGGCTCTTATCGCACTGCTTGGCACACAGAATGCAGAAGAAGCAAAGAACGCACTGTACTTCTTCAATGGCGATCTGCGCGAAGCCATGGTTCAGGCACTCAACTCCGACGATAAGAAAGTAGTGACAAATGCTCTGCAGGTTGTCTCTAAACGCGGCATACGCAATGCTTTCGACAAGGTGCTCGCACTCACATCGTCCGACGACAAGGACATCAGCGCCGCCGCACTCGAGGCTCTCGGTCATGTGGCTGGTCCTGATGAGCTAGACCGTCTGTTCGCAATGCTCGACAAAGCTGACGAGGAATCGGCAGCAAAACTGCAGGATGCCATAATCACTATAAACTATAAATCAGCACCAGAAAAGGCCTTTGAGATGACGAAAAAGGCAATGGACGCATCAGCAAAGCCCGCCCGCTACTACCGGATACTGGCAAGCACCAACACCGACGAAGCCATCCAGATACTTCAGGAAGCCGGAAACACCGAGGCACAGGCTGCTCTGCTCGACCTGAAGAACATAAAGATGCTGCCAATTCTGCTCGACATGGCGAAAGACAAACGCAAAGGCGAGGCAAAGGATAAGATACTTTCACGTTATCTCGACCTTGCATCAACTGCAGATGCAACACCGGTAGAACGCTATCTGATGCTCGTTGCAGGTATGGAAAGCGGCGCTTCCGAATCACTCGGAAACCGTTTCCTCAAAGCGATCGGCCAGACACAGACACTCCAGGCTCTCGGTTACATGAGAAAATATTATGACACATCGGAATATGCAGACGTAGCCGCAGAATGCATAAAGGACATCGTGGCTGCACACGACGACTTCAACGGCGGCAGACACGTGAAGGAAATGCTTGAGCAGGGTATTGCCACATACATCCGTCAGGTGGACAACCACGACGCAGGATACGCCGTTGACCAGATCAAGGGCCTGCTCGCAAAACGCACGCCGAAGGGATATTCGCTGTCAACAGGCAGAACAAAGATGAACCGTCGTGGCTACTGGAAGATGAAAGAGAGCTTCGAAAACTTCAACCTCAGCTTCGACTGGAAGAGCGGCGACAACCTTGAAGTGAGCCTGCGCGACATGTCCGTACTCACATTCGACAAGGAAAAAGGCGTGAAACTCTACGGAGAGAACCAGCAATGGCATCCTTACAGCAACGTGGGAGAATGGAATTCGGCCGACATAAAGGTTGTTGACGACCGCGTGTTTGTAAGTGTCAACGGCAAGGAACTCATCACAAACGCCGTAATTACAAACCCGAAAGAAGGTAAAAGTCTGAATGCTGTAGGAGGCATAGGATTCCAGGCTGCCAACGACTCACTCATCGTGAGATACACACGCATACGCAAACTGCCTTCCACTCCGGTATTCCAGCTCTCTACTGATGAGAAGAAGGAAGGATTTGAAGTGTTGTTCGACGGACGCTCTCTTGACAAATGGCAGGGCAACACAACCAACTACGTGCCACAGAACGGCAACATCTATGTTTCAGCAAACTACGGCGGAAGCGGAAATCTCTATACAAAGAAGAAGTACAGTGACTTCGTTCTGCGCTTCGACTTCTGTTTCGACACTCCGGGTGTGAACAACGGAGTCGGCGTACGAACCAATCTCGGAACAGACGCAGCCTATGACGGCATGGAGATACAGATTCTCGACCATGACGATCCGATATACAACGGTCTGATGCCATACCAGCAGCACGGTGCTGTTTACGGTATCATAGTTCCGGAACACGTCAAGTTCGACAAGGTGGGTACATGGTATTCTGAAGAAATACGCGTCGTTGGCGACCGCGTGAAAGTGACAGTCAACGGAAAAGTGATACTCGACGGCGACATCCGCAAAGCCTGCAAGGGCCACAATGTTGCACCCGACGGCAGCGAGCACAACCCTTACACAGTTGACCACAAGAATCATCCGGGCCTCTTCAACAAGGAAGGCTACATAAGTTTCTGCGGCCACGGTCCTGGCATAATGTTCAGAAACGTGCGTATTCTCGACCTCAGCAAGAAGTCGAAAAGGCGCTGACACGAAATCATTCAAGCGCCGGCGCACAACAGAAAAAGCGCCGACGCAACACATAAAAAACAAAGCCCTCGACACACTCACGCATGCCGAGGGCTTTTTCATATATAATGTATAAAGCGAATTTACTTTATTACATTCCTGCGCAGACTATGCCTGCATTTCTTTACAGCGGTCGTCCCGCGAAGGACGGCCGTTTTCAATTACATTTCTCCGCCTTCACCACCATACTGCTGGCTTTCGAAATCCTGCATATTGTTTTCTTTCTGCGGTTTCTTCTTTGCCTTCATGTTACCGAAGTTCCATGTCACGGTGAGGTTAACATTGCGTCCGCCACGTTTGTTCATCTGATATCTTGTGAACGTGTCGCTCTCAGTATAGTTCACCCATTTGCGTGAATTGAGCAAGTCGCGGCAGTTGATGGCCACGGTGAGTGCCTTATTGAAGAAGTTCTTACGCATTCCCAGATCCACACTGTAGTTGGCTTTGCGGTAACCCTGTGTTATCACCTGGCGTGCGTTATAGCGTCCGGTGGCCTGTACCGATATGTCGTACGGCAGGATGACACTTGCAGTCATGCGGGCGTTCCATGTGAAGTTGTCGTTGCCCTCACCTTTCACAGTCTGTCCGTCGATGTCATAACTGAAACCGTTGAGCTTGTAATAATAAGCATTTGCTGTGGTCGTAAGGTCGAGGATGCGGAACAGTTTGTTCTTCAACACGAGTTCCAGACCTGAACTCAGGCTCTTCGCTACATTCACGCTTGTAGAATACATCAGTCCGTCTGTTGAGCTCTGATAGTTTATACGCTGTATCACGTCGCTTGTCGGACGGTAGTATGCGCTGACGAGCAGCGAGTGTTCGGTCCATGTCTTGAGATAGTTCAGCGAGAAAGAATTACTGAATTCAGGAGTCAGCTCAGGGTTACCGAACGATACCATAGTAGCGTCACGAGTATCGCGGAACGAGTTGAGCTGGCCGCCCCACGGACGACGCAAGCGTCGTGTATAGTTGAGTTGCAGTTGCTGTGTCTCTGTGAGTTGGTAAGAAAGGAACAGACTGGGGAACAACTGGAAATAATCCTTCTTGAAGGCCGGGTCGCGCTTCGATGCGTCATGCTCTTGCTCCCATGTGTAACTCTCGGTGTTCACCTTCCAGTATTCACCGCGCAGACCTCCCATGACGTTCAGTTTGCCGAACTTATAGCTCAGTGTGGCATACAGTGCGTGCAGATCCATATCGTAGATAAATCTGTTGAAATATTCCTTGTCCTCCACACTGTTGGCTCCGTTCCAGCTGGTATCGTCGATATATGACTCCTGCGGTGTGTTCTCATGCGAGAAATTGCCCAGATAACCGGCCTCTACCTTCATGCGGTCGTTTATCTGATTCTCATAGTCGAGCTTCACTTCCCAGCGATTGTTGTTCATATACATCGGGCGATACTGGTAGTCATATTCTGTCGGACGTTCCTCGCTGTAATACGTGGTTGAGTCCTGATATAGGTTATCGTTATCGCTTTTCCACTTGTTTGCATCCACAGTGAAGTCCAGGAAATGCTTGTCCGAGAAGTTGTGACGGTAGTTGAACTCGCCGTAGAACATTCTCATGTCATTCTCACTGCGTGTGCTTCTGAACATGACACGCGAATCTGTCGCATTGCCAAGCGTGCCGTAGTGATATGGTATGCCGCTCGAGTTCTTTCCGGCACCTATCATCATCATTCCGTTGAATGAGAAGTCGTCCTTATCTGTGGCATGCCATGTCAGACCGGCACGGGCAAAAAGGTTGTTACCCGTGTTCTTGCTGGTTCCCTTGTAGCGCTGATATTCGTTGGTGTTTGTGAATATCTGGTTGCTCTCCGAACGTCCGTCGTTCGAACGATGACGGTATCCAACATTTGCGTATGCGTCGAATTTTGAGCTGTTGTAGTTGATGTTGAAACTTGTATTAGCGCTTCCGCGTGTTCCTCCACCTGCCTGCAACGATCCGTAATAACCGGCCTTGCGGTCTTTCTTGAGCACAATATTGATAATTCCGGCCGAACCTTCTGCGGAGAATTTGGCCGACGGGTTGTCTATCACTTCTATTCTTTCAATGCTTTCTGCCGGAAGCTGCTGCAGAATTTGTGCGCGGTTGTCCGACGTCAGTCCGCTCGACTTACCGTTTATCCACACCTCCACACTGCTGTTTCCGCGGAGCGACACATTGCCGTCGTTGTCCACTTCCACCGAAGGAATGTTGTCGAGCACGTCGCTTGCTGCCTCACCACTATTCGAAATGAGCTGAGTCACGTCGAACGACTTGCGGTCAACTTCCAGTTTCATGGTGGACTTCTGTCCAGTGACGGTCACTCCAGCCAGCATGTTCTGGTTTTCCGACATGTAAATACGTGTAAAAGTTCTCTTCGGGTTCTCGGCTGTGATTTCAAAATCACGCACTTCTTCTTTGTAACCCACAAACGAAAGTGTCAGGACATAGGCACCATTCTTAAGGTCCTTCACCGTGAAGTTACCGGCGGCATCGGTCATAGTTCCTCCGACATATTCTCCGGAAGCCTTCTGCGTCACCCTTACGTTCACGAATCCGAGCGGTTCGGAATTCTGCTTATCCAACACTTTTCCCTTAACAAATCCCTGTGCCGATAGAGTGCATGCACTCATACACAGCAATAAAAAGAATAATATTCGCTTCATAACGGTCTTTTTGACGTAAACGGAACGTCAAAGTTTAATTCTGTAACAGAAAAAAAATATCTGATAAAATAATGTGTATGCAATTTTAATGTTATTCTCTGAAAAAATTGTACCTTTGCAACTGATAAAAGGGCTCCTATAGTTAAATGGATAGAACGGAGGTTTCCTAAACATTAGGTTTCCGAAATAGACATTTATTCCATTGACATTGGGTTATAAACAACAAATAGGAATATAGGTTATTCCATAAGGCTCTGTAGTTCAACGGATAGAACAAGAATTTCCTAAATTTTAGATAGGGGTTCGATTCCCCTCGGAGCTACCTGATGGCTCATCCTTGTAAAAAAAGGGTGAGCCTTTTTTCTGCATTTACCGCAAAAAAGACATATATTTGCTGTGAAAAGTTCTACAAATATTCTACAGAAACAAATATATGGCTACATTCAAAGCAGAAGTTTATGCTCACCAGAAAAAGGAAGATGGTACCTATAATATAAAGATAAGGGTTACTCATAACAAGAAAAAGAAATACCTGGCTACAGTTTGGTATGTTACCCAAAAGGATCTTACTCGCTCACTTAAGATAAAAAATCAAACATACATAGATTTGACGGATGGGCTGATTCGGAAATACAGATCAGCTTGTGATCGTGTTGGTGAGAGGCTTAAGGATATGACCATTGAGCAGGTGGTTGATCTTATAACAAATGATACACCAGGTAAATTTGAGCTTGACTTTGTAGCTTATACCTGGAAAGAGATAGAAAGAATGAGATCTACAGGGCACACTGGAAATGCCAACAGCTATGTGTGTGCTATCAATTCCCTGGTTAAGTTTGTCGGACGTGACAAGGTTATGATCTCTGAGATAACTGCAAAGTTCCTCCAGGATTGGGCTTCATGGATAGCAAGCCAGCCAAATGTAACAAGGGGGTATTCAACACATAACTACCTGAATAGGATGAGAGCTATCCACAACAGGGCAAAAAAAGAGTTCAATGATGAGGATGCTGGTATTATAAGGATCCCAAATTCTCCTTTCAACCATATTGATTTTCCGAAGCTGCCAGCAGCCAGGAAAAGAGCTTTAACCGTTGAACAGATTAAAGCTATCGCTGATCTTGATTATACTACAATTCTGCAACCTGGAACCAATAGGTTTAACTTTGCAAGAGATATATTCCTGATCAGCTTTTGCCTTGTAGGAATGAATGGTGTTGATTTATTTAATTGTACCGATTATAAGAATGGCAGGATCACGTATCAGAGAACTAAAACAAAAGAACGCAGAATAGATAACGCTGAAATATCCATCAAAGTTGAACCAGAGATACAGCCTCTTATTGAGAAATACAGAGCTCCATCAGGTGAAAGGGTGTTCAGGTTTTATAAGATGTATTCTAATATGGATACATTAAGTGCTGCCATTAACAAGGGATTGAAAAAGATTGGTGCATTGATAGGTGTTGACGATCTGGAGTTTTACGCAGCTCGTCATAGCTGGGCTACAATAGCAGCGAATGATGCAGGTGTTGACAAATATACTGTTCATACTGCATTAAACCATGTGGATGATTCTATGAGAGTAACAGACATATATATAAAGAAAAGCTGGGATCCTATAGACCAGGCAAACAGGAAAGTCCTGGATCTTCTTTCACTGGATCTGTCTAAGGTAGATGAGCCTGTTTTGCTTAAGCAAAAATAATGTTTGCCTAAGCAAATATATGTAACTAATTGAAAAACAAAGATAGATATATATCTATTTGCTTAAGCAAAATATTTCACCGTGATTTTACTAACTAAAATATGTATTTTGCTTAAGCAAAACTTTATAAATATCTGATAATCAGCATTAGGAATATTACAATTTGATTAAGCAAAACTGTTTGCCTAAGCAAAAAAACGTAATTGACTGATAATCAGTGAAAATCTATCTTTGTTTTGCTTAAACAAAAAAAACGACACTGTATAAATTTGCCTAAGCAAAAATTTATAATAGTCTGATAATCAAATATAGCATAGTTCTAATTTGCTTAAGCAAAATAATAAACACTATACTATATATATTATATATATTATAATAATGTTGTATATGTATAAAGATAGGGGGTGTAGGGGGAAAGAAAAAGCGATACCAAAAGGTACCGCTTTAGTTATTGTCAAACATCTTTCCAAATCCTGTAAGTAGCCATTTCGCACTCACTCCATATTCACGTACCATGGGCTGTAACCAGGAAACCTGAAACCAACCACGATCAAGATCTTTTCTTTGTGCTATAAAGTTTCTCCTGTCTATATCATACAGCCTACAATATGTGTTTACGCCTCTGATCTTTTTTGCTTCTATTATTGCATCCAAGGCTGAATAAAACCTTTCTATAATTTGTTTGCTCACATTTGTATTCATTAGTATAAATCACTTTCATTAACTGTGGCTTTGCTTCCATTGATATGTATGTTTTTAGACATGATCATTTTCCCTCTATTATCTTTTGCATATATATAGAAAATAGGATCATCTGTTTCAACAACACATGTTGATCCGACATCAACAGTTCCTACCTCTGTATATCCAGACAACTCACCATCTTCTGTTTGTCGGAACCAAACCTGTGTCTCATACCAGGATTTACCTGATAAATTAGTTATTGTAACAGTGTTATCCTCTTTTGAGCATCCTGATAAGAATGCAACCATCAATGCTGCTAATATAGTTTTTTTCATTGTTTTTCCTCCAGTTCGTTAATTCTCTTGATTAAGTCCTCCAGCACCTCTGTTTTTTCTCCTTTTATCCTGGATGCTGTTATGGCACAATACAACTCTTTTTTTACTTCTGTAGATTGATTTACCTGGTAATTTCCTGTAATGGCATCCCTATAGAGATCCATTACCATTGTGTAATACTTTTCCATGACTGTTTATTTTACTGACATACATAATAGAACTCTGTACACTCCATAAACGTCACTCCAGGAAACATCAAATGGTGCAAAGATAGGATCTTTATTGATTGATAAACAGCGAACATATCCATCTTTTTCAGACGGAACCAGTATCTTTATAACTGTTCCGTTGCAAGTGTCAAGTACATACACCTTACCCCACTCTATAAATGCCTTTTCATTTATACGTTTGATAAAGATCTGTGATCCGTTAGGATATTCTGGAGACATACTATCACCACTTACAGGCATAGCAAACTGAGCACCTTTTATCGGAGATACTACCTTTTCACAATCACTATCTTTTACTGATACAACAAAATCGTTAAGACTTCCACCTTGTGCTGCTATCGGCAAAAGGGGTACGAGCTTTGCAGTCGTTTCCTGGTTATCATCTTCTGGAGTTTCTAAAGTTACCTCATTATCTCCATTGATAAGCATTGAGCCAATACCAGCCTTAAGCCATGCTATGTTTAATTCTGGATAAACTTCTTTTATCTTATTTAGTGTGGTTTCACGTATGTTGTCACCGACCTTGTTTGCCCATCCGTTACTCATCCCTATAGATATTTCAAATTTCTGTTGTCCGAGCTTCTTGTATTTCAGAAACTCCAGTAATCTATCTTTTGTTTTGCTCATTTTTTACCGAGTTTATTTCTAATTGAAAATCAAAGTGTTACATTTTTTGTGCAAAATATTCTGAAAATAACTCCGTAAATTCTTGTTTTATTAGAATTAAATTCTGTATATTTGCAACACGATAATAATAGTAATGGTGCAAATATAGCTAAAATGTGTTTGCCGAACGTATTAAACCGAGTAAAAAATGAAAAAAAGTACATTCAGAAAAATTTATGACCGACTACCGAACCGAAAGGTTGAAGCACCAAAAGCTGACTTTGTTAGGAGGATGGCAGAAATCTGCAAGGTACACCCTACTACTGTTAGATGCTGGCTGGCAGGCACTCAAAAGCCTGATGCACTCAAAATCTCCATAATATCTAAAGAACTTGGAGTACCAGAAAACGAATTGTTTAACAACTAAAAATGCAACACCGATGAAATCAGAAACTTTAATGAATTTAGTACAAGGGGTAATATCATTTGCCTTTGGTATTATCGCTCTAATTGGAGCAATCTTTTTCTATGCCTGGTGGCACTTCTTTTCAGCTTTTTTTTGTTTGCTGCTTTCTTATGTATTCTATACAGATGATATGTATGGAACAGAGAGTGTTAGATCTTATTTCAAACGAATGAGGGGTAAGTAATATGGCTATAACTTTGGAACTATACGAAATAAAGAATATCTGTAAGGAAATGGCTGAACTTGGGGCTGCAAACTATGTAAAGCAGACTAAACCAGGTGAAGATCTAATTTCTCAACGTGAGGCATACAGAGTATTCCAGGAATGCAGAGTAAAAAGGTGGGTGTGTAATGGAACTATATCACCTATGAGATCTGGAAGTAGTAGTAGATCCAAAGTTCTCTATTCAATGGCAGATCTATTAGCTGCTGATAAATCAGAAAAAATCAATTCAATTATTAACAAGTAATATGAGAGAAATAAAACTGAAATCATTGATCCTTGTAAATTTCAAGGGCGTGAGAAACCTGGAAGTTGTATTCACTGATCAAAGGACTATAATTAGTGGAGATAATGGAACTGGAAAGACTACTATTTTTGATGCTTTCACATGGCTGTTATTTGGTAAGGATAGCACTGGAAGATCTGATAGTAATTTCAATATCAAAACTATTGATCCGTTGACAAAGAAACCTATTCTACACTTGGAACATTCTGTTACTGGTGTTATTAGTGTAGATGGAAAAGAAATGAAGTTACAGCGTAACTATGTTGAGAAATGGGTTAAGCCCAGGGGTACTACTGAGGAAACTCTAAAGAACCATGAGACTGAATTTTATCTCAACGATGTAAAGCTGGCAACAAAGAAAGAATATGAGAGTGAGGTAGCTGCTATTCTTACTGAGGATATTTTCAGAATGATAACAAATCCTTTCTACTTCATTTCATTAAAAGTAGATGCGCAAAAGGAACTTCTTTTTGATATGGCAGGTGGTATCTCTGATGATGAAGTAGCTGCTATAAAACCTGAATATATTGAGCTGTTGGCTCAGTTGTCTGGAAGAAGCCTTTCCCAGTTCTCAAAAGAAGTGGCAGCTAAGAAAAAGGCATGTAATGATGTTCTTGCTGTTATTCCATCACAAATTGATACAGCCAGGAGATTGATGCCAGAATCGGAAGATTGGGAAGCTCTTGAAATTGAACTGCAGAAAAAGAAACAGCGTTTGACTGAGATTGATAATCAGATAACTGATAAATCAAAAATCAATGAACAGGAAAATCAGCGTAAACTTGAAATCCAAAGAACTATCGGTGATAAAAGAATGTCACTTGTCAATCGCCAGAATGAAATAAGGGCATCTGCTGGGGCTGAAAGAAACGAGGTTATGATGAAATTGAAAGATCTGGAGTATAATCATAAGTCTGAAACAAGAGATCTTGAATTGAATCGTAGTTCTTTGTCAAACTGTGAATCAGAAATACAGAGAATAGAAGATACTTTGTCGGTGCTGAGAAATGAATACAGGAAAATCAATGCAGAAACAATACAATACCCAGAGGGTGCATTTGTTTGTCCTACATGTAAACGTCAGTTAGAGGTTGATGATATTGAAGCTAAGCAGAATGAGCTGCTTGCTAATTTCAATCAGAATAAGGCTAAAAGATTAAAAGAAAATAAGGACAAAGGTTTTTCACTGGTTGAATTGAAAAAGAAGAAAGAGGCTGAGCGTGATAGTATTATTTCTAAGATCAAGGAATCTGAGGATAGGATTGTATTGATTGAGAGGGAGATTGAAGTTCAGAAAGCAAATATGCCAGAAGTTCCTGATGTTGATGCAATGATTAAGAATGATCCTACATGTATCAGTTTGAATAATGAAATAGCTGATCTTAATAATCAGCTTAATATTGAATCTAAGCCTGTAGATGTTAGCGAACTTCGTTTTGCTAAATCATCATTGGATGATAATATCCAGGAGTTGTACAAGAGACTTGCTAAGCGTGATCAGATTGAACGAGCTAAAAAGGAAATTGAGGAACTGGAGGAAAAGAGAATCCAGAATAACCAGGCAAAAGCTGATCTTGAAAAATGGGAATTTACAGTAATGTCATTCCAAAAGGATAAGGATGCAAAGCTCATTGAAAAGATCAATAGTATGTTTGAAGTGGTTAGCTTCTCATTCGTTACAGAACAATTAAATGGAGGTGAAAAACTTACATGTGTTTGCACTGTAAACGGTACTCCTTATCCTGATGTTAACACTGCTGGTAAGGTTAATGCTGGTCTTGATATTATCAATGCAATATGTAAATATAAGGGCGTTTCTGCACCGATCTTTATTGATAACAGCGAATCTGTTAACAAGATTATTCCTACTATATCTCAGGTTATAAACCTGGTTGTGTCAAAAGATAAACTAACTGTAAACTAATAAGATATGACTACACAATCAACAGCAGTCCAGGTGACTGCAAATGGTGGGGCGGTTGCAAAACAGCCCAAAAAGGTAGATGTCCTGAAAGGTATTCTCAATGCAGAGAGTGTTCAGGCTCAGTTTAAGAATGCTTTGGGAAAGAGCTCTGGAACATTTGTAGCTTCTGTTATAGATCTATATAATGGAGACAGCAACCTCCAGCTATGCGATCCTAAAACGGTTGTTACCGAGGCTCTGAAAGCAGCGGTATTACATTTGCCAATTAACAAGGCTCTTGGGTATGCCTATATCATTCCATATAACTTATCAGTCAAAAGGATTGATCAGAATGGGAATGCTGTTATAAATCCGAATACTGGAAAGCCTGTTTATGATAAGGTGATGGTACCAACATTTCAGATGGGGTACAAAGGTTATATACAGCTTGCTATGCGTACAGGTCAATACAGAACTCTGAATGCTGATGCTGTATATGAGGGTGAACTAAGAAAGGTCAATAAGTTGACTGGTGAGATTGCTTTCGATGGAGAAAAGCTGTCTGATAAGGTTGTTGGTTACTTCTGCTATTTTGAACTTCTAAATGGCTTTTCTAAGACTTTGTACATGACGGTTGAACAGATGGCAACGCACGCTAAGAAGTACTCTAAGGGGCTTAAAAGAGACACTACAGTGGAAAGTCTCATAGCACTTGCAAGTGCTCCTGTTATGCCAGATAGTAATACTGTAGGATGGATGGGTAACTTTCACGGTATGGCGATTAAGACTGTTATCCGAATTTTACTAAGTAAATATGGCTACTTGTCTATCGAAATGCAGAATGCTATTGCTAATGATTTTGCTGGTGAAAGTTATGATGATAATGTACTACAGGTAGATGATCAGCCTGTTAAGGTGATAGATGCTGAATCTGTAGCTTATGAGAACGTATCTCATTCCAGTGTTGCGCCAGCTAATAATGATGATGATCCAGGTTATTGATTATGGAATTGAAAGTGTTAGGTAGCTCATCCAGTGGTAATTGTTACATTCTTGACAATGGGAAAGAGGCTTTAATCATTGAAGCTGGAATACGCTTTGCCGAGGTGAAAAAGGCTCTTGATTTCAATATCAGGAAAGTGGTGGGCTGCCTTATCACTCACCAGCATAACGATCATGCCAAATTCATAAAATCAATGGTTGATAACGGTTTCTATACGCTGGCTTTACCAGAGGTATGGACTGCAAAAGGAATATACAGCGAGACACGTTCTATTCCTGTTGTGCCTGGAAAAGGGTATAAACTTGGAAACTTCAAAATATTGCCATTTGAGGCAAACCATGATGTACCCTGTGTTGGCTATCATATAGATCATCCTGATTGCGGAAAGATCCTATTTCTTACTGATAGCTGTAGATGTGATTATATGTTTGGCGATTTATCGCATGTTTTGATTGAGTGTAATTATTCTATGGTGAAGCTGATGGATGCTATTAACGCTGGCAGAACTTTGAAATCACAAAAAGATCGCTTAATGGTATCTCACATGGAGCTTAATACGTGTAAAAATTACCTGAGTGAATGTGATCTATCATCCTGTATGAATATTGTCTTACTTCATATGTCGGATAACAACTCTGATGAAAGGCTATTTGTATCGGAAATTGAAAGATTAACAGGAAAAGTAGTGTATGCTGCTAACCCAGGTCTTGTAATCAATATAAACAGGATTTGATATGTCTAAGGTTCTGGTAGAAAAAAAGAATGGGCTGTTCGATCTTAAGCCACTTTATAACTGGTTCTGCTCTGTTTGTGATGGAATATATCGGGTGGAAGTTAAGAAAGTCCGTAAGCCTCGTTCTAATGATCAAAATGGATGGTTGTGGGGGTGTATATATCCTATGCTGCTTGACGCTTTACTGGATGCTGGTTGGGAGTTCGTTTCTGTTGAACAGGTACATGAGTTTTTCAAGTCTCAAATGACAGCAGATAAAGTTGTAAACAAGCATACAGGTGAAATAATAGAGTTCCCTGGTTCTACTGCAACAATGGACACTGTTACATTCTCAACTTATTGCGAAAAGCTAAGAGAGTATGCCAGGGAATACCTTTCAATAGAGATACCAGATCCTGATCGCTACTGGAAAACAAATGAAAAGAATACCAAATGCTGTAGTATCGGAATTGATCAGATTGATTCCTGTGTTGATTGAGAACATTCCACCTAACCATAGTACAAGGGTTGGAAATGCAATAAGATTATCAAAGAAATTAGTAACCAAATTAAAAAAATTGAAAGATGAACAAAGTAATTGAAGTAACAGAAAATGATGTTAAGGCTGCTTTCCAGGCTGCTAAAACTGATGAAATGAAAGAAGTCCTGGCTGCTTTGTTTTGCAAGCGTGAAGCTCCTACTTTGGATAATTATAAGACTATCAAGTCTTATGAGGATGCTTGTGAGGCTCTTGGTGTACCTACTATTAAGCCTGATATGAACTTGCCAAAACATGTTGTAGCATTGATGAAGCTGGAGACTGTAAGTAAGGCTTTATGGGGTAAAAACTTTGATCCTATGCCAGATCCAAAAGGAGAAAAATGCTATTGGTACCCGTTCTTTGCGCTATACACTAAGGATGAGATTGAAAGACTTAATGAAGTTCAAAGGGGTGCCCTCCTGTCTGCTGATGCGGGTACTGGTACGACTGCGGGGTTCGGTTCTCTGAGTACGTATCGTCGCTCCTCGCTTGCGATTGCGGCCGTTGGGTTCCGCTTGTGCCAGGAAACAGAGGAAAAGGCTCAGTATTTCGGTGCTCAGTTTATAGAATTGTGGGCTGAATACCTGTCTTACAACTTTACAACTGGAGAAAGGATAAAGTAATATGGAACATGTATTTTACTTACTGGTGTCCTTTTTCCTGGCGTTTGAGATCCTATCTCTGTTTGCCGTGAAGAAAATACATGCTTCTGTGAATAAATACAGAGATTTGTCAAATGTACAGGATATGAGTGCAACTTTCGCAACATACTATGTTGTAAATGTACTTTATTTTCTAACATGTGTTATTGGATTGATTAGTTCTCAGTGGGCTTGTTTTTTACTGATTTTGGCTTTGTGTTTTATACCAAAAAGGTATTTAACATGGCGTATCATTGACGATGTAATAAGTATTCTGATTTTGTTATTTGTCATTCTGAACAAATATCACTTTCATATAGATTTTGGTTTACTAACAATTAAACTTATTGTAGGATGAAAGACATTATGTTAGCAGACACTCCTATCGAACAGCGAGAACAGATCTTGCGTGATAGTTGTGATCAGATTGTAGAGAAAAGTTATACCAGGAAATTTGACCAACAGGAAATCAATGAGAGGCGTGCATCATTGGCGAATGTATCAATTCAAATAGCAGATCTTGAACAGGAACTTGCTGAAATCAGAGCTGACTACAAAGGACGTATTAAGCCACTGCAAGAAAGGATAGTGAAGTTACGTGAGGAACTTAAGGCTGGAGGTGAATGGGTTAAGGGAGACTGTTTCAAATTTGTATTTGAAGATGAGGGTATGGTTGGATTCTATTCTCCTATCGGCTATTTAGTTGATTCACGTGCAATGTCACAGGAAGAAAGGCAAAGGAATGTATTTAGAATGATCCGTGAAACTTCTGCTGAAAAAACAGGAACAGATAACTAATTTTTAACGCTAAAATTTTATTCAAAATGGAAGAATTGAAAGAAAAAGGTTTGACAGTAAACATTGAACACTACACAGGTGAAAAACCTATTCAGATTGAGTTTAGAACAGGTGAAGCTGCTAAGGCTGTAGAAAGTCTGCCTACTAAGGCTCCTATCAAAACAAACATTTCAGGTGTTATTTCAACTCCTTTCGATTGGCTGGAAAAGAGAATTGATACCATTGATCAGAAACGTGCTACACTGGTGGTTAACCGTGAAAAGATGGAAATCACTCTTACAGTGAATGAAGATGATGAGTATTCAAGAGGCATTATCAAGGGTACTGTTGAATTTTCTGATGTGTTTGAGAAGTTCGGAATTAACAATGCTGAAAGTGGCTGGATTCCGTCAAAACTGGGGCAATTCCTGAGATTGAACAGAGGTGTATTTGAGGACAAGGAAAAGTGCATGGTTCTCGTTTCTACCCTTAAGAACTTTACGGCAAAAGCAAAAACTGAGATCCAGAAACAGCGTGATCCGTCTGGCTCCATGGCTGAGGTGTACCGTAGTCAGGTAGAAAGCAATCTGCCAAAATCATTCACTGTGAATATTCCTATTTTCAAGGGAACAGCTAAGACAAATATTGAAGTAGAATTTGATCACTACCTGAGCAATGGAGAAGTACTTCTACAGTTAGTTTCTCCAGGCGCAAATGAGCTTTGTGAGGAATACAGAGACAGATGTTTGGATGATGTGATTGAAAAGATCCGTAAGATCGCTACAGATATACCTGTTTTGGAAGTATAAGCATTAACAGCGTGGGTGTGGGCTTTTGCTCACCCCACTTATAAAAACTCTAATATGGCGAAAAAAACAGCTATTCAAAGTATGCCTTTCAATACTTCTATCTGGCTTAAGGATCCAGTAGTAAGATCCATGGCTCCATGTGTTAGAGGTATGTGGATAGATATGTTGTGCTATATGTGGGAGAGCGCAGAACGTGGCGTTATGCTTAAACCTAACCAGGAAATCTATACAAAAGATGAGATCTTAAGACTTGTAGGATATGATTCAGATGGAGGTAGCAGTTGGATAGACATTCTTTGTAGTTCTGGACTTTGTGCGATCAGGGAGGATGGTGCATACTACAGTAGGAGGATGGTAAGGCTTAATGAAATAAGCTCAAAAAGGCGTGAGGCTGGTAAAAAGGGAGGTAATAAAACAAAAGAAAAGTTATCGGCTAATATAAACGCTCCGACTGCAATACCAGAGGTTCCTGATCTGTTTGATAATGATCCACAACAGCCACCACCTACAGACCAGCAACAGAAGAAAACAGAAAAAGTTAAGAAAAAGAACTATGCTGAATTTGTAACTCTTACAGATGATGAGTACAAAAAGCTGGTTGATAAATATACTGAGCCTGCTGCTAAAAGAATGATAGAAATCCTTGATAATTACAAAGGATCAAAAGGTAAAAAATATAAATCAGACTATAGAACTATTCTTAATTGGGTAGTTGATAGATATTATGAGGAGGTAAATAAAAATGGAACTCAATGGATGCAAACTCACGGAGGAACAAATAATTCAGGCAATAAAGCTGTTCCAGGAGGAACGCAATATGCTAACCAGTCAACAGGCGAACATGGAGATATGGAAACACCGAAAGACTATTCTCAGAGGTTTTAAGTATGACATGACCGATGAATCTCAGTACTCTTTGCATTCCGCAATGATTAAAGAGATTGGTAATAGTTATATGTTCAGAGAGTTTTCACAATTTGATATAGATGATCATAACAGAAATGTACTTCGTTTTCTGCTTTACTATTTCAATGGGTGTAAACGTGCTGAGGAAGTATTTCCAAACGAACACTATAAAATTCACAAGAACATTTTACTTGTCGGTGAGCCAGGAACAGGAAAGACTATGATAATGCAGATCTTTTCTGATTATCTTAAAATGACACGAAATGAAAACAGCTTTCAGAATATAAGTTCTACACAGCTAATGAACTACTATAAGCTGAATGGGCACATAGATAAATATACATACAATGAGGGAGCAAATAAAGACAGCTTTGAGGGATCTCCTTTCAATGTGTGTTTGAATGACCTTGGGCTTATGACTGAAAATCAAAAGAGCTATGGAACTACACTTACACAGGTAACAGATGAGTTTCTTTTTGCAAGATATGAGATCTACCAACAGTTAGGCAAAAAGTATCATATCACAAGCAACCTATCTGTTAAGGATCTTAAGGAGCGATTTGAGGGGCGTTTGGTTGATCGTTTCAAATCATTCAATGTAATAGAACTACACGGAGGTAGTAGAAGAAAATAAACCAGGTAAATTGCAACATAAATTTTCGGATCATGGATAAGAAAAAAGTAATACTGACCTTATGTAAGGTGTTTCCAGTCACTCATTCCAGGGCTGGAGAAAAAACGGATTTTGAACATAAGCTGAAAAGCGGATCAAAGAAACACACCATACGATATAACGCTAAAGATGTATGGGATAAGAGATGCAATGATATTTCTACAGACAGGAAATATCTGAGTGTTCGGGAATGGACTGGCAGACCGTATAACTCTGAACAAAGAGAGTTTGCCAGGTACGATAAAATAGGACTGCAGAAGATAACAATGACATATAGCAGCACTGATGATGTTCCACAGTGTTGGGTTGATGGAAAACCAGTTTCCGCTTATGATCTGGCAAAGAATGACGGTTTGAGTGTTGAAGATTTTACTGAATGGTTTTTTGGCTGTAATAAGGGAAATGTATTTGATGGTGTTATAATTCACTTCACTGATTTTAGGTATTGATATGGATTTGGAAGAAGCAAAAGAACTTTTAGGTGATGAGCTTTGCGATTTTTGCCCTTGGAAAAATGGAGAAATAGATCATGGTTGTGATTCTTTGTGTGAGGGTTCTTATTGTGAAGAAGCCTATGAGTATTTTATGGATGAAAATGAGCAATTCTTTGATAGTGATGAGTGAAGAATTTAGACACTGTAGCGATTGCGAATACTTCTGGTCTAATCCTCAGTGTGCGCAGATGTACTGTTGTAAGCTACAAAAGAAAATAACAGCGAGAAAGAAACCATGTAAATATTATAAAAACTATTATACGAAAGATGGAAACGAATGTGACAAAAAGGACTGATATATTTCTTATAGATCCACGAAATATAGTTGTTGTTGATAATTTCAACGTCCGTATGGATTTTGATCTGGATGAGCTTAAGGAACAGATCAAAGCAAAAGGGGTTCTCAATCCTGTAACGGTTATTCCTTTCAAAGAGGATGGCATTGAAAAATATAAGCTGGTTGATGGAGAAAGGCGTTACCGTGCTACAATGCAAGCAATAAAAGAGGGTGCCGACATACAATATATCAAAGCTCTTAAGGCTCCCAGGGATGCTTCACTGGAGGATCTTTATATCGAACAGATGATGCGTAATGAGGGTAAGAGATTTACGGAATATGAATGTGCTATCATGTTTCGTAGGTTCAAAGAGGAATTTGGCTATTCTCAGGTTGAGATCGCTGATAAGTTCAAAAAGTCAACGGCTTATGTGAGCAAATGCCTTTCACTTCTGGATTTGCCTCAATACATTCAAGACAAGATCGTAAAAGGCGAGTTGTCTGTTAAGGCAGCAAAGGAGATAGCAAACAGCTATGACAGTGAGAAAGAACAGGTAAAGGCTGCAAAAACAGCAGTTCAGACAGCTCAGGAAAATGGTAGGGCTACAGCGACAAATAAGGAGGTGCTAAATTCCCTGAAAGATAGCAAAGAGGCAAAAGCAATATCTGAGGCTCTTAGAAAGATCTGGGCATGGATGGACGGTGAGGTTATGGTTGACATTGATAAGATGGCTAACCTCCTGGATAAAACAGAAAGTTTAAGTAAGGCAATTAGAGAATATAAAAAACAGAATTGACAGATGGATAAAGTTTTATTTTCAAGTGCAAATGAGGTATGGGCTACACCGCAAGAGTTCTTTGATGAGCTTGATAAGGAGTTTCATTTCAATTTGGATCCCTGTGCGTTGCCTGAGAATGCTAAATGTAGTAAATATTTCACCCCTGAAACTGACGGATTGTCACAAAATTGGGGGGGTATGTGACATTTTGTAACCCTCCTTATGGTAGAAAACTGTATGACTGGGTGAAGAAGTGCTACAATGAGAGTAGAAAACCTGATACAACAGTCGTGATGCTTATACCAGCAAGAACAGATACCAGGTATTTCCATGAGTTTATCTACCATAAAGCAAAGGAAATAAGATTCATAAAAGGCAGATTGAAGTTTGGAGGATCAAAAAACTCAGCTCCATTTCCATCTATGGTAGTAGTATTTTGACAAAGGATTTATTCACGTTATAAAAAACAATAATATGAAAGTTTTATTTTTTGACCTGGAGACAACAGGCACACTTGTAAACAAACATGGGATCCATCAGCTCAGTGGTATGATCGTAGTTGACGGAGAAGTTAAGGAAAAGTTCGATTTCAAGGTACAGCCTAACCCAAAAGCTGAGATCTTACAGGAGGCTCTTGATGTAGCTGGCGTTACAAAAGAACAGATCATGACATATCCTCCTATGGGTGAAATATACAAACAGTTTGTTGATTTACTTTCAAAGTATGTTGACCGATATAATAAAAAAGACAAGTTTTTCCTTGCTGGCTACAATATAGCATCATTTGATAACTCGTTTCTTAGGGCATGGTTTATACAGAACGGAGATAAGTACTTTGGATCATGGTTCTGGAGTAATTGTTTTGATGTAATGGTTCTGGCTACACCGTATCTTTCTGAGAAACGTGCTGAAATGGAGAATTTCAAACAGGGAACAGTGGCGAAAGCACTCGGTATCAATGTGGATGATTCAAAGCTACATGATGCTTTATATGATATTGAGATTTGTAAGCAGATATGTGATATTGTTTTACCTCGTAGAACTGATTCTGTTTGATTATGGCGAAGAAAAAGACAAAAGAGTATATTCCTATACCAGATGATATTTTAACGCTACAGGACGAATATATTAAGCTGGTAGGCGATATTAAGAAGCTGGAGGATAGGAAAGCTGAGCTACAGAATGCGATCCTATTGTCAATGCAAAGCAATAACCTGAAAAAAGCAGAGAATGATTATATCAGAGTTTCGTATATAGCACCGTCTGTTAGAAAGGTTTTTGATAACGCAAAGTTTCAGGAGGAACATGCTGATCTCTATGAGAAATATGTTGTAAACAGTGAGACTAAACCATCTATTAGAATATCAATTAAAACAGAAAACTTATGAATGTAAAAGTGAATTACCCTGAATACTGGGCGAAAAGAAAAAACAGAATTTCAAAGGATTTGTTCGATAAACTGTATGAGACTGCAAAAAGGGAGGCGGTTGTTTCTGATGAGTACGGATCATATAAACCAGGAACATTCCTACACAGAAACACAATCGTAACCGTTGAGCTTGAAAATAACTTGTGGGTGGCTCATATATGGTCTGAGCAGCCTATCGGTATGCCTTTGATCAAGGAGGTAAGAAATACATTTATTCCTGGTAATATTGAGGTGGCTATGGTTATGGGTACCAGAAAGCAAGAAGATCATCTTAAAGGCGTTATTCTGATGGAAATACCAACAAATAATGATTCTGAGCAATGATTTATATCGGAATTGACACAGGAGTAAATACAGGGATCGCTGTATGGGACAACAGAAAGCGATCTCTGTTGCTCGTAAAGACAATGAAAATCCATAAGGCTATGGATATTGTCAAGTCTTATGCTGAACAGTATAAGACTGGTTGCGGTGAAAGGGTTATTGTAAGAGTTGAGGATCCAAGGCAAAGAAAGTGGTTCGGTACTGAAAGAATGTCACGTGAAGAAGAAAGAAAGAAACTACAGGGCGTTGGATCTGTAAAGCGTGATGCTGTTGTATGGCAAGACTTTCTAACTGACCTGGGAATAGAGTTTGAAATGGTTGCACCTAAAAACAATATGACGAAATTAAGCAAGGAAAGTTTTACTAAATATACAGGATGGACGCAAGCGACAAATGAGCATAATAGGGATGCTGCTATGCTCGTGTTTGGGTTCTGATTTTTTATGCCTAAAAGTGTGTTTTACAAACACATATTTATTATCTTTGCATTATTAACCAAGTAAATAACTGTTATGATAGCAATTATTATTTTATCGGCTGTTTTCGTGGCTGTAATAGTTCTCTGGTGGATTTATGGAGGGCTTAAGGAAACTGTTGGAGATATGCTTATGGGGCTGTTCCCTGGCGATCCTATCAGGTTGAATGATAAAGCTGAAATATTCCTGAATGGTAAGTATAACAGGAAAGCTACAATAACTGATATTTCAGCAGATAAAGTTGTCATATATGGTAAGGTGCCTTTGCCTGTTGACTACAGGGGAAAGTTTTACGCTGTAGGAGTTGACACAAGCGATGGTAGTAAGCTGATCTATCTTAAGAATAAGAAATACTATCGTTATGTGAAAGCTGCTGAGATCATAAGAAAAGCCTTTTCGGTTCTTGATGATGATCAGATGTTGCCTTTCGATGGAGAGGATGATAAGGAAGAAGCTGTTGAAACAGGAAATACTGAGGGGGATAGTCTATGATATGCGGTGAAGTAATCTATAGAAATCCTGCTGATCTTTCTCCTTTGCCTGAGAATCCAAGGACTATCACAAAAGCACAACTGCAAAAGCTGGTTGACAGTATCAAGGTTAACGGTTTCTACAAGCATAGACCTTTGGCTATTGAGGATCGTGATGGTAAGCTGGTTGTCCTGGATGGAAATCAAAGGCTGAAAGCTGCCAACAAGCTGAAACTTGAAAAGGTTCCTACAGTGCTTTATTCGGAGCTTGATGATGATGAGAGGGCTGAAATCATTTTGCGTGGGAATATCAATAACGGAGAGTGGGATTTTAACGCTCTGAAAGTAGATGATATTTGGCAAGATGTAAACTTTGATTTTATAGGGCTTGAAATGCCAAAGGAGAAAGAAAAGAAATCGAAGAAAAAGCAGGAGGAAATTGAGGATCCTGATCCAGAAGCGGAGTTCTCGGAAGATGATCCTATATCATACGAAGTGAAAGACGTACTATATGAAAGTGATAATATCTTTGAGATACCTAATTTGCTGATAGAACAGCAAGCTGGAAAACTGGAGCTGCCTTTTAGTCCCTGGGGAGCTAATAGCAGACTGAGGAAAGATGTTGTAACTTATCACTTCTATGTTGATGATTATAGGTTTGAAAAACTCTGGAAAGATCCTATCAACCTATTGACAAGCGGATGCAAGGCTATCGTTGAGCCAAATTGTAGCTGCCATGATCAAACTCCTATTGCGATGGGTATTCAGCTAATATACAAAAAACGCTGGCTGAGCAGATACCTACAGGAGTGTGGTATCAAGGTTTATGCCGATCTTAATGTTTCGCACAAATTTATTGAATACAATAAAATGGGAATACCGAAAGGCTATAACGCTTTTTTCACCCGTGGGCTGGACGGATGGATGGAAAGCCTTAAATCGGATCTCCAGGTAGCTCAGGAAATATCAGGGCTTGAAAAACCTAATCTGCTGGTATATGGTGGCGGTGATGAGATTAAAGAGTTCTGTAGAAAGCATGGGCTACTATATGTAACTGATTTTATTAACGCTAAGAAAAAGTAGTTATGGGAAGAAATTCAAGCGGATCAAGAGGTGGCTTGCAACCTGGTGATAGCAACTATAAGGGAAAGATAACAGGTGTTGAGCCTCTGGTTAACATGAAAGATCCTCAGATGTACAAAGAAACAAAATCGGCAATTTCAAGGTTTCATTCAGTGCTCGGTGTAAGGGAGAAAAATATCAAACTGGCAACACTATCTGATGGAACTTTGGGCGTTCAGGTTCCCTCTGGTGGTAAGAGTGAGGCAATCTACCTTAACAAAAAGGTGTTCAATCAAAGTAAGAGTGCTGTTCTCGGACAAACAAAGAAAGGATATGCAAGCGGATGGCACACTCAGACAAATAAGCCACTGGCTCATACTGTAACGCACGAACTCGGACATGCAACCTGGAACACTTCTTTGTCTGGAGCAAACCATAAAGCAGCAGGAAAGGAAATCAGATCTCTGTATAAAACGTGGATGAAAGACAAAAAGAAAACTGGGTACGGTAAATATGCAACTACTAATGTTGATGAGTTCTGGGCAGAAACAGTCACAAAAGCGGTTCATGGTAAATCCGACAAGTACACAACTAAAGTGAAAGAGATTTGTAAGAAATATAAACTTTAAGGCTAAATTTGTAACGTATAAACAGACAATATATGAAAAAAATTGAATTATCTGCTGATGAGATTAAGGTGATCGAACAGCAAATTAACGGAGAGATCGAAATCAGTACAGCAACAGAGGAACAACAGGTTTTGCTTACTGGCGTTATTGACAAAGCGGAAGCACTTCTGGATGAGCTGGACGCTTATGATGAAATGGGTGATGATCTTATCAAGTGGTTCTATGGTAAGTATAAATCACAGGCGGTTTCTGAGTGATAATTAAAGAGGGAATCAGGTGTTTTTCTTAATACCTGATTTTCTTTGTTTCATAAGTGTGTTTATTGAACACATATAACAAACAACGGGAAAACAACGGATGGCAAGATTTGAAAAAGGAAATAAAACAGGTAACAGATTTACCAGCGAAAACCAGCCTCGCAACAGAGGCAGGAAGCCATCCTTGTACAAGAAACTCAAAGCAATAACAGGTAAAAGTGTAGGCTATGAGCTGGAGCAGGAGGACTATTTCAATATTATACGCTGGGTAATGGAGCAAACCCCAGCAGACCTGGAAAAGATCGTTAAGGGTGCTGATGGTAAAGCAAATAAGGAAACGCCTCTTTGGTTGCTAAATATAGTGTCAGCATTAAACACAGATATGAGGTATGGTAGAACTTCAACTGTTGAAATGATCTTTGATCGTATATTCGGAAAAGCCTCTTTGACTATAGAGAGTGAGGTTAATGCTCAGGTGACAAATAACAGTGTAGATCTATCAGCACTCACAACGGAGGAACTGATACAGTATAATGCACTTCTGGATAAACTCAACGGAAATGGCAAAAAGTAAGGTATCATCTGTTCCTATGCACGTTGCAGTCAAGGTTGAACTGTTCAAACGTGGTTGCTTTGACTTCATAACATGCAAGGATGGAAAGAAACATGAAAAGCAAGAACAGGCATTAAAGATCCTAACAGATAACGAACATTCAGAGTTTCTGTATGGCGGTGCTGCTGGTGGTGCTAAGTCTTGGACTGGTGCTGCCTGGCTTCTTTTTATGTGTCTGGCGTATGCTGGTACCAAATGGTTTATCGGACGTGCTGAGCTGAAAAGAATTACACAGTCAACACTGATCACATTTTACAAGGTTTGTTCACAGTATGGAGTTGATGATACTCTGTATAAGTATAACGGTCAATATAATTTCATTGAGTTTTATAATGGTTCCAGGATTGACTTGTTGGATCTACAGTTTAAGCCAGGCGATCCTCTGTATGAGAGATACGGATCTATTGAGTACACTGGCGGATGGATTGAAGAAGGTGGAGAGGTTAACTTTGGAGCTTATGATACTCTTAAAACTCGTATTGGTAGGCACCTAAACGCAGAATTAAGCCTAAAGAGAAAGCTGTTTATCACATGTAACCCTAAAAAGAACTGGATGTATGATACATTCTATAAGCCGTCAATGGCTAAAAATTTACCAGGTTACATGTCATACCTGGCGTGTCTTGTACAGGAAAATCCTTTCATTGATCCTGATTATATAGAGGGATTGAGGACAACGAAAGATAAGGTAAAGAGGGAACGACTTCTGAAAGGAAACTGGGAGTATGATGATAACCCTAATGCTTTATGTTCACATGATGCTATCTGTGAGATATTCGGAAACAAAATATCAAAGAGAACAGGCATACACTATATAACTGGAGATATTGCACGTTTCGGAGCTGACTATGCCAGGTTAGCAGTTTGGGACGGTTGGCACATAGTTGAGGTTATAGGTTTCCCCAAAAGCAAGCTAACCGAGATCCAGGACTGGATAAGATACAGACAAAAGAAATACCGTATTCCTAACTACAGGTGTATTGTGGATGAGGATGGTGTTGGCGGTGGTGTTGTTGATAATTGCGATATAAAAGGATTTGTGAATAATTCCACTCCATTCAACGGTGAAAACTACCAGAACTTACAAGCTCAGTGTGGTTACAAACTGGCTGAGCATATAAACGGTTCTGATGTTGGTATTGATGAGGATCTTGTAAGTGGTGCTGAACGTGAGGATATAATCAGACAGCTTGAACAACTGCAAACATGGAAAGTTGATGATGATGGAACTCTAAAGATAAAACCAAAAGAGGAAATAAAATCAGAAATTGGATGCTCACCAGACTGGAGGGATCTTTTCTTGATGAGATCCTGGTTTGATTACAATGAGTATGAGATACCAGATGATATAGAAAGAAGATTAGGATTATAAACTAATATTTACAGCAATGGGACTTATAAACGTAATTAAGAATGAGGTAAAAGCTGCTATAAGTTATCAGCAGGGATTTACTGAGCTGTTGGCTTCAAAAGATGTAACCAGGGCTTTGTCTATGATGAGGAACTGGGAGGGTGTAGCCAGCAGAAACCTGAGAGTTTACGAGACATTCACACATAAGGTAATGGATCGTGAAGATAGAGCCGTATATGACAAGAAAGGAAATTTCTTAAGATGGAGTAAAAGGAATAAGATCCCTATTCCGTATCCTAAATTCATTAACGAAATTTCTCTTGTTTTTCTATATGGCAGACCTGTGAAGTGGACGCAAGTAAGCGAGAATACAGATTACTCATTTGAGTACTTCAATAAACTTATGGATGAAACCAGGTTCAATGCTACAGTAAGGGAAGCTAAAAGAACTGCTGGAGCTGAGGGGGTATCTGCTATTCTATACCATGTTTACAAGGGCGATGATAATAAGCCTCATTTGATTCTTACTCCTTTGAGTAAAAAGAACGGTGATGATATTTATACCGTCAAGGATCAGTATAAGAGGTTGACTTCATTTGCCTGGGGCTACTATCTTACTGAGGTCGGTGGAAACACTGTTTACCATGTTGACATATATACAAAAGAAACGATTTACAGGGCTAAACGTGGAAAGGTTGGCTGGGAGGTTGTGACAATATCTAACCCTATAGGTAAGATCCCTGTTTTGCTGTTTGAACAGGATCCAGAGGCTGCTGATGTTCAACCTATGATAGATAGAGTGGAAATGATGGAAAGTGTGGATGCAGACGTAAATGATCGCTTTGCAAATCCAGCCATGGTAGCCACTGCTGAGATTCTTAACAGTCTGCCTAAAGCAGAGGAAGAAGCAAAGCTGTTTATCCTTAAGAATGGCGGTGAGGTTAAGTATCTGACATGGGATCAGGCAAGCCAGAGTAAAACAAACCAATTTGAACGACTGGATAAGCATATTCTATCAAAGTCTTTCACTCCAAACATTGATTTTGACAACATGAAAAGCCTTGGAAACCTTTCTGCAAAGGCTATCAGAAAGGTTATGCTGTTGGCTGTTATCAAGGCAGACAAGCATAAGGAAAAGCATGATGATTACATGAACAGACATGCTTCGCTTATGAAAGCAATTATGGCTAATGTACTTGATTATACACACAAGGCAGAACATGAAGCACTCGTAGTAAGTCATTCATTCCAGGAGCCATTTGGTGATGATGTATCTGAAATGCTTGCTGACTTGTCTAAACAGTTTAATGATGGTGCATTGAGTAGGGAAACTTATATTGAATTGTCATACCTGGTCAAGGACGCTAAAACAGAAATTGAAAGGCTGAAAGCGGAAGAAGCTGCTGCCATGGAGAGACAAATGGAAATGAACAAGATGGACGTTTTCGGTAACGCTGAATGATATGGAAATAAGGACAAAGTTTGATGTAGGAGATAAGTGTTGGGCTATCAAGAACGATGAGCCTAAGCGGTTCCGTGTTATAGCCATTCACTTTTCGGATCTGAGAAGTAGATCCACTCCAGCGATAACATACGATATGATGGTTGACAGTGATAATGACTGTTTAACAGGTAAGGAGATCAAAGGCGAATGGGAATTTAAGATTTTCCATACCAGAATGGAGGCTGTTTTATCTTTACTTACTGATGAAGAAAGAAGTAAAATAGAGTTCAAAAGCGCAATGTAATATTATGGCAAAGAAACAATTAAAAGAAAAACCGAAGTATCACTGCCGAGACTGCAAGCATAGCTATGATCCACACGAGATAGGAGCTAATGGAAAGCCTTTTATGTGCCGATGCAGGTTCTCTAAATTTTCTAAGTTCCTTGATAGGGATCATTGTGATAAGTTTGAAATGAAAGACTAATATGGCAAAGAAAAAGTACATAGACTATAAGAAGCAGCAGCAGGAGCTATTCAAAAGAACTGAGGGATATGCTTTTGAGGTTCGTAAAATATACCAGGAATGTTTTACCAAAATTATTAACCTGGTGAAAGGTACTGAGCTTTCTGATGGAGTTCCTTTCTCATTCTCTGAATATGGCTATAGTGAGGAAGTAACCCCTATTCTGAGGAATATGTACAGCCGAGTGTATCAAACTATCCGTGGTGGTGTAGAAAAAGAATGGGAGTTCTCAAACAAAAGCAATGATGAGCTGGTAAAAGGTGTATTCGGTGAAAATTCTGTAGAGGATAATCACTTTGCAAAGTTGTTCCAGAGAAATCAGGAGGCAATGAACGCATTTTTCTCCAGGGTATCACAGCATGGAGGTATGAACTTGTCTCAAAAGGTATGGAACTATACAGGGCAATTCAAAGAGGAACTTGAAAAAACACTTGATCTTGCGATTGGTGAGGGAACTCCAGCAAAGAGCCTGGCAGCAAAAATACAGGGCTATCTAAATGAGCCTGATAGATATTACAGGAGATTCAGGATCAAGATCGGAGAAGATGAGAACGGAAATCCTATCTATGGAAGAAAGTGGAAGCGCAGGACGTGGGATAAAGAAAGCCAGTCTTACAAATGGATAGACGCAAACCCAAAGGACTACAAACCTGGTAGGGGTGTTTACAGATCATCTTCAAAGAATGCACAGAGGTTAGCCAGGACTGAAACAAACATAGCATACAGAACAGCAGACTATACCAGATGGCAACAGCTTGAATTTGTCATAGGTGTGGAAATTAAGCTGAGTAATAATCATCCTTGTGTTGATATTTGTGATGATCTAAAAGGCATTTACCCAAAGTCTTTCAAGTGGACTGGATGGCACCCTAACTGTAGGTGTTATATGGTTCCTGTTCTTGCTAAGGAAACTGATATGGATAAGATGCTTGATGAGATTCTGAACGGTGAAGATCCTGGGAATGTAAAATGTGATAATGAGGTCAAGGAACTACCAGGCGAGTTCAAAACATGGATGAGTGATAATCAAGATAGGATCCAGGACGCAAAGGAAAGAGGAACTTTACCATATTTCCTGATGGATAACAAGAGATTGGTAGGACTTGAAAACTATAAATCGGTAGGATTGCGAAGAAAAGAGATAGCAAAATCTGCTACTTCCTTATTGTTAGGTATTGAATTTACAAATCCAGATTTTGGCGGTTCACTTAAAATAAACAAAAGAGGTATTAAGGAATGGCTAAACCAGCCCCACAGTCTATATGCTGATAAAAACGAAATATTATTGGATTTAAGTAATACAATTGAACATAGTAACTATAGGGGATGGACGTATTATCATAAAGACAACCCAATGGTGACAAAAACACATGTATTTGAAATCAACATAAATAATGAAACATCATATATTATTGCAAGGGAATACCTGAACGGCGATGTATACATCTATAGCATATCTGAAAGTGATAAGGTTCTCATAGGAATACAAAAATGACCTAACAATACATCACTAAGGAAACTGCAATCCAAAGCTGCCATTATCAGGTCATGTATCCTTTCGGATATTGCAAATATACTGTTTTGACTTTGTATATACAAATTTTTTCGATATATTCGTATCAGATTTGTCTTTACCGCCATTCGCATTAGCAGACAGATCAAAAGAGAGGGGCAAATATAGCCCCTCTTTTTCATTATTCTGATGTATTTGTAACAGATCGTTTCAACAGTACAAGTTTTCTGACAAACATTCTGCCTGCCTCAGTCCACACGGTTGAAAGCATTATGCCAGTCCGTCCGTCTTTTTTTCTGTATGTCCTTTCACGTGTCTTTACATATCCTTTGGCTTGAAACTTGGCATACATAAACCATTGCCCTCCCTGTTTGAACATTACACCAGCCTGGTGCAAAAACTTGTGTAGCCCTTGCGCTGTCATGTCAAGTTCTTTTGCCAACTGGGTTGTAGTGAAAGTGTCGTAACTGTCAAGTACATTCTGGGCATACTCTACCAAAGGGGCTTGCTCAAGCATTATCTTATCCTGTCTGTCTGTAAGCTGTAGCAGACGTTTGTTTTCGGAATGGTACACTTTCTTCTGATCCTCCAGAACGGCTATCTGCCTGTTGGCTTCATTCAATGCCTTACGTTCCTCCTTTAGTGCTGTAAGCAGACGGATTGCATTATCAGGATCGGCAAGTACGCTGTCTATGGTCTGGGGTGTAGCTGTTATACCGAATTTCATAAGCTCCTTTATCCTATCGTTGCACCAGATAGCAAACTGGGGACTGAGCCAGCGGGCAAACTCTAAGGCTACATCTTCGTGCATCCAGGTGCCAGAATTGTTGCCACCTTTTGTAACTCTCACTAAATCAGCCAAACTTAAATTTCTAAGTTTGGACATTTCTTCTAAAAAGCCTTTGGTGTATTGGTTGTTGAGCCAGAACACGGGTTGCTTTCCAAACGGTTTAGCCATTTCCGTAGCGTTCACCATTGTAGCCTCTCCTATCTGGAATGTGACTGGGCTACCCTCATAGATAAAGGTCTTTGAATCATTCATACGGCTTCCTCCAATTTTTGAAATTCTTCATTAATAAAGAAGTAGCCCAACATAGGTGAAAGATCATCGTGTATGAGCGTTTGTAATCTGTCTTCTGCTTCTGCAAATTCATAATCAAACACTCCATCTACAGAGAGGAACTTCGAAAGCTCATTCAGCTTATTTTGAAGCTCTATAGCCTTACGCAAAACCTCTTTTAGTCTTTCACTTCTTGTTCTGTAGTCCGTTTGGTGGACTGTACCTGTCTGGTTGTTACTGTTCTTCACGTCCAGACTTTCTTTTGGTTTGCACATATTTTATAAAGTCTGTTTAGGTGAAAATAAAAACGGCTTTCACCTGTCCCGCTGTGCTACACCAAAAGAGGCAGTGGGCGCATTAACGACACCACACGGGGGTATGAAAGCCGTCGTATATCGGTTGCAGTCTTCCGACAATTCAAGGCATAAAAATAGCCTTACCGATAATTGGCAGGCTGAACGACCCACCTCTTTTGTTATGTAGCACGAGGGCAAATGTAAGCCGTAAAAATGAAACAGCCAAAGAAATTTAAGAAAATCTTTGGCTGCCAGCGTAATATGTGTTTATTGAACACAAATATTTTAATCGTACACTTTATTTTCTATCAACACGGTAATTTTATTTGATTCCCTATCGTATGTTCCATCAATAGTAAAATATTGAGTTGCATCATTAACAATCCACCATGTTTCTGTAATACTATTATTGACATCTTTCTCTGAAACATAGTCCCAAAATTCATTTCGATTAGAAAAACTTGCAACACCCATAAATTTATCATTATATATGGCTCTATATGTCACATAATCTATTGATTCGTTTATACAATCCATTTCTTTTTTATAAACTTCTATCCCAATAGAATATGTATTGAAATAACCATATACAAGAATGGAGTACATTTCATTATCCTTATTGCTACTAAAACTTATACGATATTCGTTGTCTTTTGTTCTATACTGATAGATTAGAACTGTTTTTCCAAGCGTACCACCCTCATGTACTATTATGCCGTTCTTGAAATTATCCTTTACATATTGTGGACTTTTCCCAATATATGAAACTAATTCATTTACACCAATAGAGCTATTTGTTGGAGTGATTTGCTCGTTATCTTTACTACAACCTGTTAAAACAATTATCAGGCACAGCATCATTAAAACTTTTCTCATTTCTATATAAAATTCAAGCATAAACAAATTTCTACATGTATATAATTATTGCTATACAGAATCTATTTCAGAAGTGTTCGAATTGGTAGAGTATTTATTATTTTCCCTTACTTTCTCTTTTTCCTTTCTATGTTTTAATTCTTCCAATGTTCCTATTGGAATATTTACATAAATAGCCCCCATTTTTTTGTACTCTAACAATTGCCTATAAGTTGCTTCATCTGTCACTGATTTGTATTGCAATAATTTATCTAATGGCACTTTTTCCGTGGAGGCTACTTTATCTTCATTATTTTTCTCTTTGGCAAATCGTGTAATGAAAACTAAAAGCATTAAGACAGGCGATATAATAAAAGCAAGTTTGAAATTCCCTAAAACCCAGCTAAAGAAAATTCCACATACAATACTTACAATTATTGTCATACAACCAAATGCGAAATTGTCAGTTTTTGGTGTGCAGGTTTCTGGAATATTTGTTTTTATGCAGTTAGAAGTATCTATATTATTATAGGTTGTATGTGTGTGAGTCTTTGTTTTTGCTTTTTTCCCTCCAGCAATTTTCTCCCTCATGTAAATGCCTGTTCCAGGGATTCCAGCATTACCATACACACCGTTCTTACCTATATTTACGCTTGCTCCCTTTGTGCCTATCGTTGTGCTTATACCACTTTTACTAAAATTTAGTGTTACGCCAGGAAGCAACTTTACCCTTTTCCTAAATCTGATTCCCATACTACAAAAGATTTTATTTCATAATCTTGCTTTCCATTTTTCTGGAATAGTGTATGTTTTTCCATTAATCGAAACATTTTCGGGCATCTGGCAGTTAACGAACTTATTTAGGTTTCTTTCCAACAAAATGACTTTGCTTTTGTTGTACTTCATGTTGTTGTCTATGTTATGGCTGTATATAGTTGGAGGGAAATGAACTTTTACCTTTTTACCTGGATAGTTTTTCTGAATAAACTCTATAGGAGGCAAAAGATCACTGTCACCACTTACAAGAATAACAGAATCTGTCTTATCCTGAAAACAATCCGCAATCATTCTTATGGAAATATTGACATCTGTTTTCTTTTCCTCTGGTCTGATTATTGTATATTTACAGTTAGGGCACTGTATTTTCTTTTCTAAATACTTGCCTCTAACTATTTCAAACCGATCACCGTTTATAAGTTTGTTGGCATTTAGAAAAGAACTTTGTCTGCTACTTTTTTCTTTGTTCAATGGTGATGCTGTAAAATACACAACCTTTTCAAGTTGTTGATTTTCTCCGAGAAACATTTCAAAAAACTTAACTAAGTCCACCCAATATGCTTTAGCCCATACTGGATCTACTTTTCTTTTGGTTCTCAATCCATAGTAGAAATTGAAACCGTCAATGTAAACTGTTACTTTTTCCATGTGCGTGTATTAACAAAAAAAGCTACCATTGAGGTAGCCTATAACCATTCAAGAAAGAATGGCGGTTCTTTAACTGGAACAAAAGTAATTTGTTTTCAGTAATAAACCAAATTTTTATTGGTAAAAAAATAAATTCCAAACAAATATGTGTTGCATAAACACATTAATTACAATATGCTATATTTATTTTCAGTCTCCAGGTTCTCCAAGATAATAAATTATGGCTTCGTGTTGTAATGGTGTAAGTACCCTTTGACCTTTTTTGAAGCAAAGTTTTTCCAATCTTTCCCTTAATGGTGTACAAATAATAATCCATCGTCTCAATTGGGTGACGGCACTTCTTTTTGTAGAGTTCGGAAAGTATTGACACGCAAGTTCACACATTTTGATTGCTTTCATATTAGTTTGGAATAAAAATTACCCTATAGTAGTTGTGTTTCCACTATAGGGTAGTTGGTTAATTACTGTATAGTAGTTGTCTATTTACCTTATTAAAGATAACTTTTTACAATCCACCAGCCACATCTTGCATAGGATTTTCAGTTTCTTCATTGGATGCAGTTCCTTTTTTTGCTACTTTCTTAAAAGTAAGAGTTTTCACATTCTGGGCTTCTTGTAACAGCTTGCCTGGTCTGAACTGAATATTTACTTTTGTGATGTTTGTTGGAGTAAAGTCCTTTTCTGTTTCTGCTCCGTTGCTACATATTTGAAATTGAAAAGTTCCAAATTTTTCCAACTTTACTATTTTCCCTCCTTTCAAATGCTTTTTCATCTGTTTAATTAACGCACGCAACACATTAAGAATATCACCATCTGTTAGCGTTGTTGCATAACTGATTTCTTCCGCAAGATCATCCAAATCAACAACTCCGTTTGCTTGCATCTTTGCATAATACTTTTGAGGTGCCATTTCGTCAATAGGATTCCTCATTGCTGTCACTGAATAATTAATTTCTGCCATTTTTGTTTTTGTTTTAACATTAATACTACTGTAGTGTTGCAACACTGCCTAAAAGTATCTTATTATGCTTTTATACAGTTGACGAAATAGTAATTACATGGCTATAGTATATAAAAAATATAAATTTATTTCCCCCTTTTGGTTCTTCTTCTAATAAGAGTGCCTAATCTGATTATACATTTCTTGTTTGAATAATCCTTATTATGTAGATTAATATTCCAAAGACTTTCTTTTGAAATTCCTACCAATCTTTCAGGTAATGTGTCATATATTGCTGCCTTAGATCCAAAATAATAGTGGTTCTTTCCATTATATTGTTCTTTAAGTTCTACATGAATAACCTTAAATTCCTGTTTCATAATTATCAGTATTAAAACGGAAGTGCATATTTAGATAATTTACCAAGTGGATTTATGTATCTACCAAGGTCTTTATTCTCTCTCATTATGTCATATAAACAGCGTCTATATGGCTTTCTCTTTCGTTTAGTATTCTTTTTTTCCATGCTTGTATGGTCTTAACCTGTTATACTCTATCTTAAGTCTTATAAACGGATTGAGGTCTATCCCAAGGCTCCTACAGATATAATCTATTCTTTGAAGTGAGTTTCGGATCACCCAATCAATGTTTCTCTCATTGTTTGTCAATATACCACACAGGGCAAATATGAAACCTGTAAAGCGTGTGTCTGCTGTAGCAATATAACGCTCATGTTGCTGTAATAGGTTTGCCATAAGGTCTATATCCGTACCTGTTTCTCCAGCAAAATCAAGTAGGCGTATAACAGCATCAGCAAGCTCATCTTCTACCCTGTTCTTTACATACTGTTCAAAGTGATACTTAAACAGATCCATGTTTCCTTTCTCTTTATACCTTTCAACTGTAAAGTATGGAATGATTGATAGATCTGTTCTGAAATTAGTCCTATCAGCTTCTACAGCCTCCATAAGTTCTGATATAACCAGGCATAGCCAGTGTGAACTGGGTTGCTTTGTTTCATGCCAGCCGTGTTCAACGGCAATGGCATGTATTTCGTCTCTTAATTCGTTTGATAACTTTAGCATTTAATCCTCCTTTCTATTTTACTTCTTCTGTTTTGCAGTGAACAACATCGCCATCAATCCAATCCCATCCGAATAAGGCTCTATTATCGTGTGCTAACTGTGTGGCTGCTCTGTTTGTCTCGTAGCGATCCTTTCCATCTTCATTTGCTACCAGGATCTCGCCATTTCTGAGATCAATTATCTCAATGTTACCGTCAACGTATTTTTGAAGTTCCTCCAGTTGGAAATCAGTTCCGTTTTTAGGATTAATTTCTTCTATTGTACCGTCTGTTTTTATCAGTGTTGCCATATTATTATGTTTTAGTATTTGTAATCATATCCTTTTTCTATCACCTTTGCATTTACAAGATCCTTACTTTTTAGCAAAAGGTATTCTGAATTGTGATAGGCTGTAAAATGATAGCTTTTATCAAATATGCTATCTCCAAAACCTGTGAGCTTTACTTTTTGCCCTGTCTGTAGCTTTACAACAGCACCGAACCAGGCGTTATCACACTGTGTTAGAATGTTCCTGAACTCGTGTGATAGGTATCTCTCTGGATTTACAGGCAAAGGATCAAGTAATGATCCTTTTTCTGTAACCATCCTGTATGTTTTCGCTTTGCTATTTCTACATAGAACACTCATACATGTGTTAAGGTGTCCTGGCAAGGCATCATCATTAAGCTGTGTTTCTCCTATCCTGATACCGTTTGCATCGAAAGCAGCAAAAACGTATGTGTTCATTTTCCACCTCCTTTCTTGTATGCTTTCTTTGTTTTTGGCTTGTTCTGTGATCCGACAAATGTTTCAGTATTATCAACCATTCTACTGATAGCAAAATCAATCTTATCAACTAAATGAGGATAGCTTTCTTTTGCCATTTCGTGAGCTATATGTAATGCTGATTTTACCTTTTCACAGGTAATAGCATCCATGATCATGTATAAATTATAGTCCGTCATATCTCATTCTATTACTTCTGGTATGGTTTTATAATCTTCTGGTTTTGCTTTTTCCTCTGTTACCCATCCTATTCCAACCCAACACTTTACAACTCCGTTATGGATAACTCTAAATCCAGCTCTCTCAACCTCCTTTGGAGGATTTACACTCATTTTAATGCTGGAAAGTTCTGATATGTGTATTTTCATTTTCCCTCCTTTCTTGCTGGATATATTAGCCTAATAACCTCCAGTGTTTCACCGTTAACTATAGCTATACGCTTATAGTACTTTTCACAAGCAATCTGGAAACCTCCGCACCATTCCGATTTTTTCTCGTATTGTGCTATAGTGTCCTGTACTGCCTTATCAAGTTGATCCTCGTAAATATATCTTTCTGAACCTATGCGGATCTGATCGCCATTATCATGCTGTAATACTCTTATTGAAATAAAATTTGTTGCCATAATCAGTGTTGCATTGTAGGAGGGGTATATCCCCCTCCTGGTTTGATATTTATTTTCTTGCCCATTCCTCAAAAACCTGGTAGTAACCAGTCCTAATAAATAGCATATCACCAGAACCATCCCCCCACCAGTCCCTACAGTGTGAAATATATCTGCCTATCTGATTGTTATTGGCTGGGCATAGTTTTTTATATATTGAACGGAACATAGCAGATATTTTACGACCTGAGAAATTACCAGCCATTTTAGCGTCATTTGTACAATATCCGAACATTGAAACTGTTTCTGTATCTCCGTTCTCAGTCAAAAAATCATAATCTGCATCGCCCCATGAACCGTATCTAATTGTGTCCTTAAGAAGCTGCTGCTGTTCTGATGTTAGTACTGATACAATTTCCTCAACTTGTTTGATTGTTATTTCCATATCGGTGTCGCATTATGTGTGGCTTTCGTCACACGGTTTATATTTAATTGTTAGTTTCTTAATATATTGTCTAATAACTCTTTATCAGCACTCCAAAGATTATATCCTTTTGCTAATTTTCTTCTGATATACTCCTTATCTCCTATCATGGATATTGCCTTTTCTCTCAGATCTGATGCACTCCATTTTTCAGCCTGATCTATGAGAAAGTTTGAGAGGCTTTTTCTTTCCTCGTAAAGTTCACGAACAAGAACAGTTTTACGCTCAATCTCTTTCAGTGCTGTAGGATTCTCAATCCATAATTTACAAAACAGATCTTTATCAAGGTCTGTATTCATGTATATTTGTTCTACCTCAGCATAGCCCTCAGCATTCAGCTTTAGCCCTGTTCTTTCTTCAAATTCTTTTTGTGTCATATCCGATCTATTTTAATGTTGCATTTATTATCTGTGTTTCTCAAACACATTGCAAATATAGTTTGTTCTATTAAATAAAACAAATAATTTACCGACTTTTTTTCTGTATAAATTTACCCAGTTAACGCAAAACACTGATTTATAGTGAATTTACCTGGTTAAATTTCTGTGTTTATCAAACACATTTTACCGATTTTATTTCTATCTTTGCGGTTATAGAAATAACAATATCAATAAATTATAAGTATATGAATAGAAAACTCTTTGAAAAAGTCAAGACTAAGTGTACAGACACAGGTCTTTCAGAGAAGTATCTCCAGGCGATAACCGAAAAAATGGGTGGTAGCATTGAAGATGATTCGACTGATGATGAGGCTATTGAAACGACTGCAAATCTAATAGCTGAGGTGGCAAAAGAAAGCCAGGGTGAGGCTACAAGATGGGTAAACAAGAAAAGCCAGAAGAAGAAACCGAAAGAAACCGAGGAAGAGGAAGAAGAGGAAGAGGAAGAAGAAAACAAAGGTGGAAAAGGTGGCAAATCTGGGAAAAGAGATCAGGAAAGCGAAGAACTGAAAGCGATCAGAAAAGAACTGGATGAGCTTAAGAATGAAAAGGCGAAAAACCAGCGTTCAAAAGCAATTTCAGATGCAATGGAAAAACACAAAATTCCATCATTCTTGCGTGATAAGCTCAACATCGCAGATAATGCTGAGGATATTGATGCTGCTGTTGCTTCGTTCAAACAGGATCTCATTACAAATGGTCTTGTATCTGCTGATTCAGAGGGTACAAAAGCAGCAAGTGAGAAGCAGATAGATGAAGCTGCTGATGATTTGCTCAAATCAATAACCGTAAAATAAAAGTAAAATGAAAAGGAAAACAGATTCTTTTACTGGGACACGCCCGATCTTCACTGGCAGTCCGTCATTGGTTATGGGAGGATTTAACCTGGATAAGGAAAAACAGAATTTCATGCCAGGTGATACTATCCCTGCTGGAACCCTTGCTATCAAGGATGAGAAAACAAGAAAAGTTCAGGTTATCAAGACTGCAAAAGTCCTTGAAGTTGATGCTGAGGACAAAAAGAAAGTCACTCTGTATGTTGATGAGTTCTATGCTCCGTGCTTTGCACTTGGAGACAAGGTACTTAAAACTGATGCGATCTCTGGTACGTTTGAAGCTGCTCCGTCAATTACAAAAATTGAAAAGAGTGGGACAAATTATGTGATTTATCTTTCTGCTGAGATCTCTGGTCTTGCAAAGGATAATGTAATTGAGGAAGTTGTTGATAGTTCGTCAAACGCAGCTTCAAGAGGTATGTCTAACAGTGCTTTGGTTGCTGATGTTTTTGTTAGCGAATTTGAAGTTTCTGTAGATGTTACCGCTGATACAATGCAATACGAAATGTACGAAAGGCGTGTTCCTCCTATCCCAGCGTCACAGAAAGATGCTACAGGTGCTTTTCTGAAAAACAATCCTCATGTGAAATTAACTCAGTCTTATTAACGAAAAAGAGGTTAGAAAATGAAATCTATTTATCAAAAATTTAGTGGGCTTAATAAAGATGGAAAGCCTTTGGATCTCCTGGCTACATGGAGAAAGACGTTTGATAAAGCCTCAGAACGTGAAGTAACACTGTTCCAGAAAATGTATTCTGATCAGTGGTGTACTTACAATACACCTCAAATGTCATTGACTGCTGAGGCTATTGTCGGCAAATATAATTTGCGTTTGATGGCTACTTTGATCGGTGATGAATCTCCTACACCATTGAGGCGTTCTGATGGTTTCGATATTTGGACTAAAGAAATCCCACGTGTAGGTCACAAGTTCCCTATGCCAGCTCGTGACTTGCGTAAACTTATGGAGGTTTACGAAAATCCACGTTTGAAAGAAGCTGATAAGGTAAAACAGATCGAAAAAACATTGAAGCACGAAATTGAGGATGCTTATCTTGGATGCAAGGACGTTATGGACTTCATTCTTTTGTCTGCATTCTCTGGATGGGGAGTAGCACAATTCACTCCAGAAGTAAACAACCCAGGTGGACGTACTTATGAGGTTGATTACATGATGCCTGAATCAAATAAATTGATCAGTTCGTTTGCATGGACTTCTGCAAACACAAAAGCAGGAAATGTATCACCAATCCTTGTTTTGGCTGCAATTTGTGCCGACCTCAGAAACCGTGGTATTGAGCCAGGTGAAATCGTTATGAGCCAGGATCTTTATTTCTGGTTGCGTAATGACCAGACTACACGTCTGCTTGTTCATGGTCAGGATAAGAGTGCTCAAACTGTTACCGTATCTCAGTTTGAATCTTTGTTGACTGAAAACCAGATACCTCCTGTTACAGTTGTAACACGAAAGATGGGTATTGACAAGGATGGAAAACGTCACTCTATTGATCCGTGGAATCACAACTTTGTCTGCATTAAACCTGCTGGTGTTATCGGTGAAATCCAGCCAGCTATTGAAGATAGTGAGCTGATGGAGGAAGATGGCGTTGATTATATCAATGCTGGTAACGGTATCAGGATCGCTAAATGGATCACTGGTGAATCTACTGGTCAAACAGCAGCAGAATACACACAGGGTTCTGGTAGATTGTTGCCACTTATCACTGAAATCGGTGCTATCGTATGTTTACAGGTGCGTGGTTATGATGAAGAAGTAATTCCTGATACTGATAATGGAGAAGCTCGTCTCTATTGTACAAAAGAGGAATTTGACAATATAGCATTGGAGGGCTAAAATATGGGAATTGTTCTTTGTACAAAAAAGAAGTTTAGGGACAAAACAAACAGGAGAAAAATCTACAATGTTGGTGAAACTCTTGAAGTCTCAGATCTTGATCGTGTAAATGATCTCGTATCACGTGGTATTTGTGTGATTACGGCAATCAATGAGGAAAAGAAAAGAGATGATAAGTCAGAAGTAGTGAATGTGTCAGGAAAAGATTATGCTTTGCTTGACATAAAGAATGCACTGGAGGCTATCGGATCGCCTGTTGCTCAGAATGCTGGCGTTAAGGGCGTGTCAAACGCTGTAGCAAAACTTAATGAGGAACAGATTGAATCATTGGTTGTTGAACTTGAAAAGGAAAAGTAAGTTATGGAAACATTGACAAAATACGAGGCGTTACTTGGTGAACTTGATCCTTATGTTCCAGGTAGAACGACATTGCAGAAAGCTCTGTTGGATGCTAAGGTTAGCGATCTTGACAGTGAGTATGATCCTGAAAAGGATAAGGTTGGCATTGCTATAGCAGCTATCAAGGTTCTTAAGAAAATGATAGTGCTTACAAATGACAGCCTTGGAAAATCCTCACAGGGATACAGTGTTGAAAAGTTGGAGGATAGGATAAAAGATCTTTGCCGTGAAAACGGTCTTGACGTTTCGGAGTTTGTCAAGGTCTCATCTATAACAGACGGATCTAACTTGTGGTAATATGAGAACAAACGGTACTTTCCAATATAGCATCTTACAGGAAGCTGTTCAGGATCCTGAGACTGGATTTTACCAGGAACAGGATAATACTGAATGGCAGAAAGGCTGTGAATGCCAGATAGACAAGTCAATACCAGCAAAACAATATGTTGGAACTGATGGAATAACATACGCATACACTTATGATGTATTTATTCCTAAGCATTTCAAAGGCGATCTATCTATCGGAACAAAGATCATGCTTGTGTTTGATGATGGGGGTACTGATGAGTTCTCTATACAGGGAATTGACAACTTAAACAGGAGGTATATTGAGATATGGGGATAAAACCTGAATTTGGTAGCGGTGTAATACTTGCTAAGGTTGAAGCATTCCAGAGGAATCTGGATAAAGCAGTTTTGTTTATGCTGAAATACCTTGGTGAGGATCTTGCTAAGTACGCAAAGGAACAGCACAATTACACCGATCAGACAGGAAATCTGACAAACTCCATTGGTTATGCTGTGGTTCGTAATAAAGAGATAGTTTACTATGGTGGGACAAACCAGCCTGGAGTAGGTGCCGATGCTGCCCTGGAGACTGCAATGAAGTATGCCCAGGATATGCAAGACACATATTCACTCATCATAGTAGCTGGAATGAATTACGCTGCCTATGTTGAAGCTAAGGGGTACAATGTTATCCTCCCTGCTGAACTGAAAGCAAAGAAAGATTTTCCTGCTGCCATGAATAGATTGATGGAAAAAGCAAAAAGTAAAGCAAACGAATTATTTGGAATATGATAACTACTGAGGAAATAGCTGTAAGAGTTTACCAGTTACTCCAGGAAAGCGAGGTTAAAACTATGATTAACGGAGTTATTGGTTACGAAAGAAACGACTATGCAAAGGAGGGCGTTGTTATCGTTCCTCACACTATTGATGGCGAGGGATCTGTAAGGTTCGGAGAAATCAAGGTGAACATTCATGTTCCTGATATTGCAAACAAAAGCAAGTCTGTTTATAGTACTAATTTCCAAAGACTGATAGACATAAGGGCAAAGGTTATCGAGGTTTTGCAGAATCATTGCGAGGTAGGTAAGGGCTACAACTGGACTATAGGTAAGCTCAATCCTCCTATCAAGGAACAAAACCATAATGAACACTTTGTTTCTTTAGGTCTTGAAATAACTGTAAGACAAAAGTAAAACATAAAATTAAAAGATTATGCCAGTATTATCAACAGTGGGAATCAAAGCATTGTATTATGCTCCCATTAACCAAACTGATCCAAAGAAAATGCCCGAAAGTGGTTGGAAGCCTGTAGATGTGTACCAGGACACTTGTACGTTTGTAGATAAGGATGCTACAATCACTACACACAAGTCTGAAACATCATCTAAGAAGATTATCCAGAAGTCAAAAGAGGGATCAGATTTAGTTTTCTCAATCATGGATCCATCCATTGATGAAAGGGTTGCTTTTGAGGGCGGTGAAAAAGGTACCGATGGAAGTTACAATACATACACGGAACCTGAAACTGTTAAGAATATAGAACTTGCTTTCAAGGTTTTCCCTATGGAAGGTCTCGTACTTAACATTCCTTGTGCTACTGTGTCGGCAAAGAAAAATACTACTTACTCAGCTAAGGGTATTTCATTGCTTGATGTAACAGCGAATCCAAACGGTGTTATAACGTACAGTGAGAATCCGGCTATGCCAGAGGAATAGTAAAAATCAATGAGAAAACAGCCTCCTATCCCCAGGATGGGGGGCTTTTATTTTTTTTAGACTATGGATCAGAAAGAAATAAGAGACATAAAAGATCTTACAAAAGAGGAAAGATTAGAACTGGAAGAAAAAGCTATTGAAGCACTTCTGCAACTTGGTGTTAAGTTTTCCGTTCCTCTAAAAATTTACCCAGTAAAACCTCCTAAGAGGGTTTTATGGTGGAATAGAACATTCCCTAAGATGGCAAGAATCTGGAGGGACAAAAGGATCCCTGTTGATTGGGACGTATCTGTAATGGAGGTGCCAGATGCAGATAAGGGTAAAATGGTTGATATGTATATGAGAAATTTTCATATCAAACCTTTGTATCTCGGAACTATAGACTATCTCAGAAAGCTGTATATACAGATAGAATACAATGAGAAAGACATTCAAGAACAGCCTATCCAGGAAAGTAAGAAGCTGTTCAAATACATACCTCTTATGGCTGAAATAGCTGCCGTTGCAGTAATCAACAGCCCTGAAATCACAAATAAGAGATCAAAGGAAGTTGAACAGCTTAAGACTTTCTTTATCAATCACCTTACTGTAGCCAGGCTTAAGAAACTATCTGATGTCATAAGCCAGATGATGAATCCTGGGGGTTTTACCTCCTCTATCAGATCCATAAGGGAAGTGGGAATGACGAAGCCCAAAGCAAATCTGATAGAGTAATAGGGCTAAACAGCCCTTGGGGTAATCGTGGCGAAATTATTAAGGCTTATGGATGGAGTTATGATTATCTGCTTTGGGGTATTTCCTGGATGAACATTCAAATCATCATTGCGGATGCACCAAAAATAGAAGCGTCTAAGAATGATGAGGAAGAAGAAACTGTTCATGTAGAGTTGAAAACGAAAGACGAAATTAGGAATTATATAAAAGGGCTTATGTAATATGGATAATGTAAATGGAGGATTGGCATTCAAAGCCACTCTTGATATAGATGATTTTAATGTGTCTGCTCAGGCTATGGAAAGGCACATTAAGCAGGTGTCTAATACCACCATTGCAGAATCAGCTATGATGGAGCAATCGCTACAGAATATGGCTCAGAATGGAGCTAAATATATTGTCTCATACCTTGTCGGTCAGGGTATGGGTAGTTTATTGCAAAGCATAGTAACTACACGTGGGCAATTCCAGCAGCTTGAAATAGCATTTGAAACGATGCTAAGGAGTGGCACTAAGTCAAAGACGCTCATGGATCAGCTTGTCGAAACGGCTGCAAAAACTCCTTTCGATCTTCAAGGTATAGCGAGTTCAACAAAACAGATGTTAGCATACGGATCATCTGTTGAAACTGTTGTTGATGAGATTGTAATGCTTGGTAATGTTGCATCTGGTGTAGGTGCACCATTGGGAGAAATTGCTTATCTGTATGGTACACTGAGGGCGCAAGGCAGGGCTTATGCTGTAGATATTAGACAGTTCGCTGGTCGTGGTATTCCTATCTATGAGGAACTGGCTAAGGTTATAGGAGTTTCAAAAGATGAGGTGAGTGCTCTGATAACAGAGGGAAAGGTAGGATTTACAGAAGTAGAACAGGCTTTCAAGAACATGACAAGTTCAAGCGGTGTTTACTACAACCTCATGCAGGAGCAAAGTAAATCACTTACTGGTATGATCTCTAACCTTGGTGATGCCTGGGATAGTGCGCTGAATAAGATTGGTACAGACAACCAGGATCTTTTTGCGTCTGGGATCCAGGGGGCAATTAGCCTTGTAGAAAACTATGATGAGATATTGCGTATAATACAGGCTATTACCGTTGCATACGGAAGCTATAAGGCAGCCATAGTACTTAATACGCTTGCTACAAAAGGATATACTGGTGTAGCATTACTTGACAATACAGCACGCCAGGCGAAAATAGCACTGCTTAAGATTGATGCTCAGTTGAGTGGTCAGGTGTCTGCTCAGACAAAGGCAATGACAGCAGCTCAGGAGGCTCACACTATATCATTACAAAAGCAGCTAACTGCTGAGGAACATGCTAACCTTGTAAAAAGTTTGCGTATTGCTACAATACAGCAGCTACTAACAGCACAACAGCAGGAATATCTATCAAATTTGAATCTCACGGCTTCAAGTGCAAACTATGAGGCTGTAGCGATGAGTGTTCTTTCTGTTGAACAGAGGGCTGCTTTGAGTAAAACGGATCTGAGTGCTAAGAGTGCTGTTTACCGTGCTGCTCTGGAACAGGAGGTTATAAAGAAGAATCAGAACCAGGTTTCAACGCTTAATGCTATGCGTGCAGAGGTCAGTGCTGCTGCTGCTAAAGTGGAGGCTTCTAAACAGACAGCCATAGCTACAATGCAAGCTACTGAGGCTGCGAGGTATGAGGTGTATTGGGCTAAACAGTCTGGTGACGCTACAAGAATAGCTACTGCTGAAAAGAAACTGGAGGGTGCTCAGGAAAACCAGGCTATAGCAAGAAAGGCTGCTTTGTCTGCTCAGACTGATTTCCATACGAAGAAAAAAGCCCTGGAAGCTGCTGCTGTGAGACAGTCAACTGTTGCCACTACTGCTGATACTGTTGCAAAGGCTACGAATGCTACAACCACCTCAATGCTGACTGCAATAACAACAAAAGCCACACTCGCAATGAAAACATTATGGGCTTCCATGATGTCGAATCCTATTGGATGGGTGATCGGTCTCGTTGGTGCCCTGGTTAGTGCGTTAACTCTTTTCTCAGGAACAGAAGAAGAAGCTACAGATGCTATGGGAGAGTTCCAGGACACTACAAAAAAAGAGATTGACAGCTTAAACCTGTTGTTCTCTGTTTTGCAGAATGCTGAGAAAGGAACTAAGACACATAAGGATGCCATTGAGAAAATAAATGCCATTTGCAAAGAGTACAATAAGACACTGCTTGATGAGAATGCTACTCTGGATATTCAGAAGTTGAAATATGAGGAACTGACTGCTGCGATACAGAATAACACAGCAGAAAAAATCAAAGCAAAGTACACCGAACAGGCTATGCAAGAAATGATCCAGTCTCAAACTGATGCACTGGAGGAACTTAAAAAGGCTGCTAAGGATGCAACTTATAAGGATATTCAGGAAACTATGCAATATGATGGTGCCTGGGTTTCTGTATCTAAAGTGGTTGATGTTGATGCTCGTTCTATACAACAGGCTACTGGGGCTGTTTGGGAGGCTGTAGAATCAATGTCAACTGATGCTGCTGAGAGATTAAAAGGGCTTACAGGAGAAGCCTATACAGACGCTTTTAATCAGTCTCTTGATAGGATTGTCAAAGCCGTTGCAAAATCAACTGGAGCAACAGATAAGGAAATGGATAGTTTCAGATCCACACTGAGTAAATATCTATCAGATGTGGTGAGTTCTGCTAACATGGCACAGGATAAGATCTCAAAGGTAGATCAGCAGCTTTCCGCTTTCTTTGCACCAAAGGATAGTTCCAAAACGTCTGAGGCTGTTGATTATGTGTCAATGTCATTTGAGGAACTTGATAAAAAGGCGCAAGACACTCAAAAGGAGATTGACGCAATAAACGCCAAAAAGGTTAAGGTAGATGCAGACACAAGCAAACTTAATGAGCTTCTTTCTACACTAAAGGAGATCAATTCTGCTGTTAACCAGAAAACGGAGAACCTGAATACTGAGGCTGGAATTAACGCCAGGATCAAGCAACTTAAGGACGAAAGATCGAATGTTGAGATAAACAGTTCAAAGTATAAGGAGCTTACAAAAACTATCAATTCTCTTGAATCACGTCTGCCAAAATCAAATAACAATGCAGCCCAAAAAGCTGATGAGTTATCCAGGAAACAACTGGAGGCAGAAAGGAAACTTGAAGAAGATCGTATCTCTGTAATGAGTGAGGGATATGAGAAAAGAAAGGCGATGCTTGATCTACAGCATAAGCAGAATCTTGATCGTATTGATAAAGAAGAAAAGGAGCTGGAGAAAGCCAGGAAAGATGCTGGAAAAGGTGGGCTTACTGATGATCAGAAAGCAGGGTTTGACGAAAGGAGAAGCATTGAGAATAAATCCTATACTGATGCACAAAATGAGCTTTTTGATGGTGAAATAGAATACAAGAAAAAACAGTATGACTTGTATTTCCGTTGGGTAAGAACAATGGGTGAAGATGTTGCCAGGTCTCATTTCTCTGAGCTGTTGAAAGATGGAGAATCATATAAAGAGTTCGTTCAGAATCAGATCAACATGCTGAAAGAGAAACAGAGTAACCAGGGGCTTACTGAGGGTGAGGGCAATTACCTGATTTCCCTTAATATGCAATACAATGAAATTACTGGTGCTAAAACAGCTATGGACGCTTTCAAAGAATCCGTTACAAATGCTATTAGCCAGGCTCAAAGTCTTGCTGATAAGATTGAAGCGGTCGCTGCTGCTAAGGAAAGGCTGAGTAATGGCAGCTCTGGACTTGTCGGTGCTGATGAGCAATCGGAGGCAGCTCTTTTCGTGACGGAAGAAGATGAGAAGCTACAGAAAGAAATTCAGGAAAGACTTATCAATGACTACAGGACTTATGAAGAACAGAAAAAGGCGATCCAGGATGAATATGCTGTATTGAGGAATGAGGCTCTTAGAGAGAACAACCAGGAACGTATTAACCTGGTGAATCAGGGTGAAGCAGAGGCGTTAAGTGCTTTGAATGCTCAGATGCTCATGCAAAGCGAAAGCTGGAAAAATCTATTCACGGATCTTGATAGTCTTACTGTTGAACAGATTGATAAGCTGATCAATGATATTCAGCAAAAAATGAATACTTCTAACCTGGATTTGAATCCAGCAGATCTTAAGGCTGTTCTTGATAAGCTGGATGAGGCTAAAAAGAAAGTTCTTGATGTGAATCCGTTCAAGGCTATGGGTAACGCCCTTTCAGACGTTTTCAAGAAAACAGAATCGGGATCGCAGAAAACATCTAAGCAGATTAAGACAGACTGGTCTAACCTTGCAAGTTCAACAGAGGGAGTATTTAGTTTTGTGAATGATGCCATTGATAGCTGTGATGTCCTTGGTGATCTTATTGGCGAAAATGGGAAAGCTACACTTGGAATGCTACAAGGTATAACTACTGCTGGTATAGCAATGGCAGCAGCCATACAGACAGCAGAAAAAGGTAGTATTATCCTTGCTGCTATATCTATAGCTTTACAGGCTGTTCAGTTTGTTGCAAACTTATTCAACAATGATGATGAGCTGGAAGAAAAAATACAGAATATCCAGGAACACATAGATAATCTATCAAACGCTTTCGATCGACTGCAGAACGCTGCTGAACACACATACTGGGTTTACTCTGACGAAGAAAAGCAAGCACACAACCAGAGAGTTCAGGCAATTAAAGATGAGATCGCAGCCCTGGAAGCTAAAAAGGTTGTCGCTCAACAAAGTTGGGATTTTGTCCGATATGCAGAATTGACTAAGCAGATTAAGGAACTGAAATATGCTCTTGAAAAAGAAGAATCAAATGGAGATATGTTTCAGTTGTATGAATTGCAGAAAGATAACCTCAGACAACAGCAGGAGGCTATCAGGCAGCAGATCGCAGCAGAAAAAGACAAGAAAGATACAGACTGGGGTAAGATTAATGATTGGGAGGAAGCAATCAAAGATATAGATACTCAGATTGAGGATATGGAAAGGAGTATGCTTGAAACTCTTGCTGGTACCGATACTCAGAGTGCTATTGATGAGTTTGCTGATGCCCTTGTTGATGCTTACTGCCAGGGAGAAGATGCAGCAGAAGCCTTGGGAGCTAAAACAAAGGATATTCTTAAAAAGGCTGTTGTAGAGGCTTTGAAAAGAGAGTTCCTTGCAAAAGCCGTAAATGACGCAATGGCATATCTTGGGGAAGCCATGAAAGATGGAGTTTTATCAGATAGTGAAAAATCTAAATTTGAAGCAATGATAGATGCTGCTGGGGAAACTTTTAATATGGCTCTTGAAAGTGTTGGAGATTGGATAAAAGATGTAGAAGATGATGCTGCTGAAAATACAGATCCTCTAAAAGGTGCTGTAACTTCTATGAGTGAGGAAACAGGAGGCGTTATAGCAGGAAGATTAAACACTTTCATTATCAATCAAAGTGATCAGATAGTGATTATGAGATCTTCACTTGTTTATCAAGCTGAAATTGCTGCTAATACAAGAACTTCTGCTGCTGAACTCGCTGAGATTAAAAGCACATTAAAAAGAATTGAAAATAAAGATAACTCACTTTTGTCACAAGGTATAAGCTAATGGACGTAATAAAAGAACTTAAGAATGACGGAATTAACAAAGGGTTATGCCGTCTTTGGCAAATGAAACTTAAGCCAGGGCTTAATGTCGGTGAACTTGCTAAGTTATATGTTCGTGGTATTGATTTCTGTATTATCAATGACTATCCAACTTTAGATTTTATCAGGAATAATTTCAAGGGTAAATGTGAACAGTATGGTGTATTTGTTGATGATGAGGAAAGATCCATAAAAAATTTGCCAGACGTTGTTTTGAATGGTAACTGCAAATCCATGATGGAGTATGATGGATATACTGTAAGTCGTATTTATATAAGGCACAATTCTAAGGTATCTGTTAATGTTTCAGATCATGCCATAGTAACCATAGATGCCTTTGATAATTCTGATCTTGTAGTAGCTGTAGCTGGGAAAGATGCTCAGGTTATGGTAAATATGTATGGAAACTCCAGGGTTCAGTGTATTGGTGATGGTATAAAAGTAAAGTATAATAACAAAAAAACATATAGGGTATGATTGATAAAAATTTAGTTCTGTATTTGCCTTTTGATGATCCAGACGGTAACAAGGCTTATGATTATTCTTATAACAGATCAGATGCAACATTATCAAATGGTGCACTTTTCAGCAGGGACGCACATAGTGGAAAATCACTTGACTTAAATGGGAATGGAGAATGTTTGACAGATAGATCAATTCCTTTCAGCTCTGATTTTACGCTAACAATGTATGTTAAGCCTACTACAAACAAAATAGGTTGGCTTGTTAATATGAATGGAATAGATAATTATGTTGATCAATGGCTTGACGTAATGCCTAAAGAATGGGTGTTCTTATGCTTTGTAAAATCAGGATCTATTCTTTCTGTTTACCTGGGAAATAAACAGGTTTACAGTAAACCGCTGCCTGGTACCCCAGTCGGATTGTCGGTAAATGAAAATACTCTTATTGGATGCAATACTCTTATTGATGATGTTAAGCTATTCAATGTAGCTAAATCATACAAGGAAATACTTATTATGCAGAAAAGTACTGACGTTGAATATTATATAAACGGAAAGAACTTTAAGGAGTTTGGTGTATTTGTATCTGATTCTGATGGGCTTGTAGGTAGGCTTGAAAGAAAAGAGACATTACAGGTTGACTGGGATAATTACCACGGTATTGTAAGAGATAAGAAAAGACCACGTTTCAAAGAAAGGACTATAACTCTTTCGTGTTTTATCGAAGCATCCAGTAGGTCGCAATTTGTTCAATGGCTTGATCTGTTCTTGAATGAGTTTGACGGTGAAGGAAATCATAGGTTCGTTGTAGAATATGACGGAAAGGCAAAGCCTCTTGTTTACGAAGTAGAACTACATGATAGTGTCGATCCTGATAAAAAGTGGGGGCTTTACAACAATGATATTATGATTGGAACTTTCAAATTAAAACTTGTTGAAGATGAGCCTGTAAAAAAGGTTCTGAGGCATGTAAGCAACACTGCAAATTCTAAGGCATCAATTACTGTAACTACATACAAGATGCTTAACATATACTGGGGTGATGGAACGCATACATATAACGTATCAGGTAGTAATAAACTTGTAGAACATAAATATTCTGATCCTGGAGAATATGATATTATCATTACTGGTGTAATAGAGGATATTGAAAGTTTTTCCACTAATGCTATTGTAGTATGGGACAAATTGAAGTGATAAAAAGAGACGGATCAAAAATACTGTTGATGTCAAGAGAACCTTTCTGTACCGTTAAAACAGCGGTACAGAATATAACTCTTATGGGTGATGATCAGGTACAACTGAATATCGTATCAACGGAACTGATGGATTTTCAGAAAGGTGACAAGATCGTAATTGATGGCGATGAGTACACAATAAGAACAAAGGTAACTCGTGAAAAGCTATCTGAGGACTACTATACCTATGATGCTGTTTTTTATGGAGTTATGTATGAGCTTATGAAAAGCCTATACAGAAATACTGATGCTAATGGAAAATCTACTTCAAGTACGTTTGATCTCACCTATAGCATTAAGGATTTTGTAAAAGTGATTATCTATAATGTAAACAGGGACTATCCTGGGCTATGGAAATTCGATGAGGCTAATTGTCCTGATACAGAACCTCGAACTATTCAGTTTTCAAGGCAGAACTGTTTGCAAGTTTTACAGGCGTTATGTAGTAAGGATCAGTTTAACCTGGAGTTCCAGATTACCCAAAATGACGGTGTAAGAACCATACATATAGGAAAGTTTGGCGAAAGGATAAATCCTCCTGGAGGTAATGATTATTTTGAATGGGGAAAAGGTAATGGCTTATATACCCTTAAAGAACAAAAGGTAGATGATAAGGCTATTATTACAAGGCTATGGGTTGAGGGTGGAACTACCAATATCAGAAAGGACTATAGAAACTATTCAGAAAGGCTACAGCTTCCATATCCTAAGAGGTTAAACAAAAGAGAACATAAGTTATATGATGGCACCGTTGTAGCTCCAGGAACAGAAATGATCGGTATAGATGATGATGATAACAGATACATTGAGGATGCAGATCTGAGGGATCTTTTGGGTAGTGATGAGGATGGTGCTCAGTACGATGATATATATCCTAAAAGGACTGGTGTTGTAACAGCTCTTGGTGCTGATATAAACTCATTCTATGATGATACCATGGACTTTGATCTCAATGAATCAGATGAGAATGGAACTAAATACTTGATACAAGATGTGACTGCAAAGATCACATTCATAACAGGCAAACTTGCTGGTCAACAGTTTGAACTTGCTGCTAAGAATGGTTATGATCATTCTCAAAAGCTGTTCACCATAATTCCATTCACTGATGAGAGAGGTCTAACTATACCGACAACAGACAGTGAGGCTTATAGAATTTCTGAGGGAGATACCTATAAAATAACAGATATAAATCTGCCTGAATCTTATGAGCAGAATGCAGAAGAAGATCTCTGGTATGAGGGGTATAATGAATTTAAGCCACGTACACAGGCTAAGGCTCAGTATGTCCTTAATTTCGACAGAAAATATTTCCTTGATACAACTCCAGATGATAGTAATGTATGCCTGTTCAAAGTAGGTGATTATGTTCCTGTTAAGGATAATCGCTTTGGGATTGAAAAGACTATCAGGATCCAAAAAGTAAGCAGGAACCTGATGCTTAAGCATGATTACAGCATTACTTTGTCCGACACTACAAGTATATCTATAATCAATCAGACTGTTATAGATGTAATAGGGCATGAGCAAGTGATTGAAAGTAACAGGCTGAGGGATCTTAATAAGGCACGTAGAGGATGGCGTACAACAGAGGAACTGAGAACCATGGTGTATGATACTGATGGTTACTTTGATCCTGAAAATATACGCCCAAACTCCATTGATACAAACATGTTGACTGTAGGATCTAAAAGCCAGCAGTTTGTACTTGTTGATGTAGTTTTCAATCCTAATGTTAACGGACTTCCTAACAGGTTTGATGCAACGTCTGGAATATTGGCGCACTTAACTATTGATGAGGCTGAGATTAAACAGTGGAATATGTCTGGTGCTGAGTTCACAATGTCTGAATCAGGCGGTTATTACCTGTTCGCTAAATGCTCTAAAAAAGGAACAACAGGTACCTGGTATCTTACACGTGAACAGTTGAAGTTTGAACCAGTTGAAGATCCTAACAACTACTATTTCCAGGTAGGTATTCTATCATCATTGAGGGCTGATGAAAATTTCAGGGATTTCGTAACAACATACGGTTTCACCAGAATAAACGGTAATACAATTACAACAGGTAAGATAATAACGTCCGATGGTGAGTGTTATTTGGATCTTGATGGGAATGCTTTCAGAATAGGTGATGCAACAAGTTCTATAGACTGGAATGTGACTGCAAAAAAGCAGCTTACATTGCATAACGTGAGACTATTGTCTGACAGTGGCGATGTGTCTCATATCGGAGTTTATAGAGGTACATATAACAGCAAATATGTGTACTATAAGGGGGATGAAGTAAGTTATGAAGCATCTAAAGAAGTATGCACATACAGATATATAAACAATGAGCCGAGTATGGGAATACTACCTACAAACTCAACTTATTGGAATGTTGTTGCTAAAGGTTCTGCTGGAAAAGACGGTACATCATTTAATATATTAGGAAAGGCTTATGCCTATTATGAAACAGAGGAAGAATGGGACAAGGATATGTATAAAAGAGTTGTGCTGATCGGGAAAATAATAGACGAATACGGTGCAACAATTTTCAATGTTGTAAAAAGGTGGGGTTCACCTTTTCCTGGAGCACAACCAGGTTGGCTTACAACTTATGCAAACATAGGTGACGGATATATCATGTCGTCAGAAAATCCAACAGAAGATGGTATTTTATATGTCGCTACAGGAAGTTCATGGGTAAATTCTGGTAAAATTAAAGGGGATGATGGAAATTATACTGAGTTTAGATACGCAAAAAATGGTTCTACTTCAACCCCTCCAAGCCTATCTGTAACATCTTTGAATCCGAGCGGATGGAGTACAATTATGCCTACTGTTGGCACATTGGAATATCTTTGGATGACTTCTGCAGTAAAAAGTGGAGATGGCACCTCTCTTGTATCAAATTGGGTAACTCCTGTAAGGATAACTCCTTACAATGGGAAAGACGGACAAAGCCCAGCAACGGTATTCAGAGGCGTTTATGATAGTTCTAAAACTTACTATGGAACAAAATATAGATTAGATGTTGTTAAGTACAATGGGATATATTATATTACACGTATAGACGCAGGAGCATTTTCAGGAATTATACCGACAAATACAAACAAATGGAATAGTTTTGGTGCTCAGTTTGAATCTATTGCAACAGACTTATTGCTTGCAGAAAATGCAAATATAGGTGGATGGATATTTAGAAATAACAGGCTTGAATCACAGAATAATTCCGCATTCTTAAACGGATTAAATGGTGCTGTTAGATTTGCGAATGGAAATTTTGAAGTTGATGCTCAGGGAAATGTAAATGTCAAAGGTAATTTTACTGGAAAAATATCAACAAATGTTAATGGAAATCGTATAGTAATAGATCCTCAAAATAATACTATAAAAATGTTTACAAATAGAAATGGAATAGATTATGAAGTTCTTAGTGTTGAGGGGACAGATATTGGGTTTGGGTTATTACGACCTAACATAATTATGAAAGAATTGTCAACCGCTGATAATAGTGTAATGGGTGAACTTGTAGTGTCAGCGTTTGAAATTGGACTATATAGGCAAGGTAATAAATCATTGCCATTTTTTGAAGTAAAAGGAGGCTATTCATCTAAAAAAATAATATTAGGAGATTTGGCACTACCTGACACAAAACCTACTACAAAAGGTCAATTATACAGAAGTGGAGATACGTTAAAAATTGTATTATGAAATGGTTTTTAGAAAGTAACAGACCAAAGCACTTTATTTATGCTATACCAAGTGCTTTCTTGTTCACAATTCTATTTGCAGCAGGGTTAGCTGTAGGAATGGAGTTTAAGGACAAACAATATGGTGGTAAATGGGATTGGCTGGATCTCATTGCTACCATAATGGGAGGAATTATAGGACAACTATTACAGTTGTTAGTGATTTACATTATATTGAAAGGAGGTGAATTTATGTAGAATGTTTGCTTGAAATTACAAAGTTTGTGTGTAAAAGTGTGTTTGTCAAACACAGATTTATTATATTTGCAGTGTTTACTAAGTAAATTGATATGGATGCAACAATGTATAGTTTAAGAATACAGGCAAAGGGAAAGATTGAAAGCCTGGCTGATGGTTTCAATCTTTCTGGTACTCCATTCTCTGTTTTTGTAAGAGCAAAAGAGAATACAATGGAGACACATGTATTAATCAGGTGTAAACTGATTTGCGATAAGGAGGATGGTGATTTCCCTGTTCCTATCGGAGATTGGACACCAGGATCTATCGTAAGTTTATCTCCAGGTGCTATAGATCTTGAAAAGTTTGAAATTTACTGGGGTGCAGGTGAAACTATCAAAAAATAAAAAATATGGGACTAATTTTAGGAAGTGGATCAACCAAACCGCAATATCCGTATGATCAGTGGTATGGCGTTCAAGGAGACTTTACAAGTAGTGATTACCGTCTTACAAGGGTTGGTAATTTGGATCTTCATAGAACACTGCCTGTTCAGGCAAAGTTAAGACGATATGTTGAAAACATAGATGGATCCGTAAAATACTATCTTCACCAAAATGATAGTCGTAAAAAGGAAAGTGGGGCTACAGCTATCATTGATAGTACTGATGGTAATGTAATGCTTGAAAAACCAGAGTATTATATTAAGATTGAGATTTCTGGAACGAAATGGATTTATGCCATTTCTGAATATCCTTTGCCAGGGTTTATTAAGATGGAGAAAAAGGCTATTTCACCATGGTTCGCAACACAGGACACTACAACTGGTGAGGCTGTATCTGGATGCTGGTTAACGTGGAACGGAAATGAGATCGCACGTGATGAAAATGGTATTGTGAAATTGAAAGATAATGCTGCTCAATTCAGGGGCGGTTCTGGTGCATCTGATGCTTCAAAAGATGGCACATATAATTCTCAGCTCGGAATGGCTCGTACTTCTGTATCAAAGGCAACAGTCAGACCATGGTGTAAACATGGTACTCATATCGGTGCATACAGGGCGTACAATGAAATAGCCTGGTTGCAAAGAATTGAATACGCATCATTACACTGCCAGGACGCATACAATGAAAGCCTTACTGATGATGGTTTCCATCAAGGTGGACTTGGTAATGGTTGCACGGTGGATGGCGGTCAATGGAATACATGGGGAGGTTACAGACCTTTTGTACCTTGTGGTGTTACTGCAGTACTTGGCAACAATACAGGAAAGGTTTCATACACAATCAAAGGATGGACTGGAGGTGATAAGGTTATTCAGGTAACATCTTACAGAGGACTGGAGGCTCCTTTTGAATATCTCTGGATGCTTGCTGATGATGTTCTCGTTCACCATGGAACTGATAAGAGTGTAGCTTACCTGTGTGAGGATCCGACAAAGTTCACTTCACATTCTGATTCTTCTACAGCTATCCCTGATGGATATGTAGCCATGACTGATTTACCACGTAAAGACGGATATATCCTTACTTCTGCCATGTCTATGAAAGGATATACTTTCCCAGACAATACTACTGGAGGTTCAAGTAACAAGGGGTTCTGTGATTACTTCTATACTTGTGTAGATGATTCAGGCTGGAGTTCTCCAGGCTGGTATGGTGCCCTCCTGTCTGCTTATGCGGGTACTGGTACGCATGCGGGGTTCGGTTTTCTGAGTACGCATACTCGCTCCTCGCTTGCGTCTGCGAACATTGGGTTCCGCTTGTGCCGTTTTTAACGGACTGCAAAACACGGGGTAACGAAAAATATAGAGACTTGAAAATTTGAAAATATTGGTGGAAGTGATCAGGGGTGCCCTCCTGTCTGCTAATGCGAATAATGGTACGAATGCGGGGTTCGGTTATCTGAATACGAATAATCGCTCCTCGAATGCGAATGCGAACATTGGGTTCCGCTTATACCGTGGTATTTTACTTAAAACAATATACTGTGATCGCTTCTACCTTACCACACAAGGGTTATCGGTACGCTGATAACTGGTAAAATAATACGAATTAGATCGGTGTGAGTAGCATAGTCGAAAACTCCAATTTAGACCAACGGCACAATGAGATATAGTAGTAATACAAGGTTTATTCAGTATTCTGATATTGATGATACTCCGTTACTGAGAAAAACTTCTAAAAAGCTCAGGAACGTATATCATTTGATATATGATAGCAGAAATATTGTTAATGCGCAATATAAAGCTCAACTCGGAAAACGTGATAGAACTGAGATAAAACGCTTTAATGATAATCTGTTGGAAAATCTTATGTCACTATATACATCTCTTAAGGATGAAACATTTTCACCAGGTGAGTATCGTATTAAAACAATATATGAGCCAAAAGAAAGAATTATTATGATAGCTCCATTTTTCCCTGATAGGATCGTTCACCACTGCATAATAAATGTGCTTGGTGAGTTCTGGACTAATATACTCATAAGCAATACTTATGCTTGTATCAAAGGGAGAGGAATACACAAATGTATGGAAGATGTCAATAAGGCTCTATTATCTGACAAAAGAGGTACTAAATACTGTCTGAAAATAGATATAAGGAAATTCTATGATAATGTAGATCATGGGTGCCTTAAGAAAATTATCCGCTATACAATAGCAGATGATCAGTTGTTAAGACTGTTGGATAAGATCATTGATAGTAACGGTAAAGATGTCGGTCTGCCTATAGGGAACTATACAAGTCAATACCTGGCTAATTTATACCTGGCTTATTTTGATCACTTTGTCAAGGAAGATCTAAAGGTTAAATATTACTATAGATATATGGATGATATAGTGGTGTTGTCGGGTAGCAAGGACGAACTTCATAATATACTTGATATGATGGGCTTGTATCTGGCTGCTGAATTGAAAGTTGAGATTAAACCTAACTGGCAGATATTTCCAGTTGATTCTCGTGGTATTGATTTCGTTGGATTTGTACAAAACCATTATGGAATACTGTTGAGGAAAAGCATTCTAAAAAGATTTTACGCAAAGTTCAATAAGATTTCAAGAACACATGAGATAGATGATATGAGTAAAATAAAGCACTTATTTCCATCTGAATATGGCTGGATAAGCAGATGTTCTGAGGTGCATAGTAAGTTTATTTTTAATAATTGCATAAAAAATGGAAACAAACGTATTATCAACAGAACTACTGGCAAAAGAAAAACCAGTAGTAATTGACGAACTGAACAACGGTCAAGGTACATTCCTATATAATCACAATATCAAGGAGGTATCTGTTGTTGAAGATGAACATGGTGGTGTTGCTATCACGTTACTGGAGGAAGAAGCTACAGGCAAAAGATGGCAGTATGATAGTGTACGTGTTGAATACCCTAAAACAGCGGACAACATTTTCAGCACACTACTTACTGCAAAATATCCTGCCAAAACAGAAAGCAAACTTATGAATGAATACCAGAGTGCTGTTCTTGGTATCATGTCAGAGGAAGCAAAAATTCCTTATGAGAACTTCTTAAGGGATAGGCTGGCTATCAGATCTATGGTAGATGCCGATTGTGAAACCTATAATATACCTACAGATTTATGATTGTAGATTTTGAGGAAAACGAAGTAGTCAACGATGATCTTTTTGATTGTGAATATACCTCAGTAGATGCTGTAATCAATGAGGTTACAGTATTTACTGGGTGTAAGGAGGCTCAAACAGAGAATGGCACCAGAACTCTAATTGCTTATGGCGATGGAGTTAACCGATCTGCATTCTTTACTGATAGTAAAAAATTGAAAGATACGGTTATGGATCCAAATAGGAAATTCCCTTTTCGTGCAATAATTAAAGTTGTCAGATATGGTAATATGTATGGATTCAAATTCTTTTCTCCGAACTCTGAAATAACACAAGATGATAGATCTAATTTTGAGTTTTACAAAAAGAGTAAACACAGGAGGAATAGATGAATGAAGTAGAAAGCACTTTGAAAATTGCACAAGGAATTTCGGAATTTGGATTTATGACTATAGTCTGTTCAATATTCCTTATTCTTTCAGCATCATTGATGATAGTTTCCTTTAAGTGGTTCAAAGGCATAATTGAGCAAATAATAAAAGACTTCTCAGCTCAGCTTGAAACATTGCAGCAGACTGCAAATAGAAACGGTGAGGCAATGGTTGATATTGCAGAGGGGCTTATGCCTGAAACACAGTTAAGGATCAAAAATACCAGTGGCGTTTATTTCGATCTTGCAACAGAGAAAGTTTGCCGAATGATAAAAAAAATCAGAGAGGAAAATCATATCATTGATAAAGAAGCCACAAAAGCAAAGATCCGAAAATTGCTAACCAATCTATATAATGACAGGAACAGTAGATTTGATTTTTACAGGTATAGAGGTAAAAAGTTGTCAGAATACTGTAATCCAGAATGGATAGAATGGGTTGCTAAGGTTATAGAGGATGAGCTATACAATGAAGCTGGAGCAAACAATGGTAGAGCATATACAAATGTTTCTGCTGTTTATGAAAACATTAAGTTAGACTTTTATCACAGATTAAATCAATGAAAAAAATTCTTATTGACAACGGACACGGAGAAAATACCAAAGGTAAAAGATCTCCAGATGGAAAATTTCTTGAATACAAATTTGCACGTGAAATCGCAGATGATATTGTGCGTGAACTCAAAAAGCTGGGATATGAAGCTGAAAGGATCGTAAAAGAGAATATAGATGTCTCTTTGACCGAAAGGGCACGCAGGGTAAATGAAATTTGCGGTAAATATGGCACAAGTAATGTTATCCTTGTTTCTATTCACTGCAATGCTGCTGGGGATGGAAGTAAATGGATGACAGCTACAGGATGGTCGGCTTACACATCTAAGGGAGAAACAAAAGCTGATTATCTCGCTACATGCCTGTATGATGCTGCTGAAAATAACATGAAAGGGCAGAAATTAAGAAAGGACGAATACTCAGATGGTGATCCAGATTGGGAGGAAAACTTCTATATTCTCCAAAAGACAAAATGCCCAGCAGTTCTTACTGAGAACTTTTTCATGGATAATAAAGATGATGTAGAATATCTACAGTCTGCTGATGGCAGGAATGCCATTGTAAGAACGCATGTTGAGGGTATTATTAGATTCTTTTCAAGATGAACAAATACCTTATTATAATATGTGTGGTTCTTGGAATTGTTTCCACTACACTATTTTCCTATGTAGGAAAGCTGAAAGACGAAAAAGAAAGGCTATCTGGAAACCAGCAAGCACTGATGGAAAAGATTGAGTTTTACCAAACAGAAGCTGGTAAATCAGCAGCATCTGTTCAGAAACTTGAACTGAGTAAATCAGAGCTGGAGGAACATTGTTCGGATCTTATGCAGACTATTGATCAGTTGAATATAAAAGTAAAAAGGCTGGAGGCTGCTTCAACTACTGCAACAGAAACGGATATTGATATTAGCACATCTGTTCGTGACAGCATAATATACAGAGATACTTCATTTGTTAAGATCCAGGCTATAGACTGGATGGATCCATGGGTTAAAGTAAAAGGAGTTCTTTATCCAGACAGGAAACTGGAGCTTAATATAAACAGCGTTGATACTTTGGTTCAGATCGTACACCGTGTTCCTAAAAAATGGTGGTTTTTCCGTTGGGGTACAAAAGCAATCAGACAGGAGATAATCAGTAGCAATCCTCACACCAAAATAGTATATACGGAATACATTGAACTTAAGGATAAGAAAAAATGTAGATAATCTTTGGCATTTTTTTATAGTTACAAAATTATGATTATCTTTGTGCACCGATCTGAAAATCGGTGTTGCATTATCCCTGTTCCCTGGGCTTTCCAAGGGGCAGGGATTTCAAAAAAATGCAGAAGTTCTACAATAGTTCTACAAAAAATGGAAAAGCCCTTGTAAAAGGCTGATAATCAAAGATAGGTTATAAGTTTCCTAAACCTTTGATCCGGGTTCGATTCCCGGTGGGAGTACCAGCGACCGACGCGGACAAGCTCACTAAGAGATGTCCGCGTCTGCCTTTTCATTCAGTCTCCACCATAATCCTGCACATGGCGTCAGCTACTACAAACCGTCCTCCTGCGGTTTCTGCATGTCAGTATTCTCATTTCAGCTGGCCGCAATATTCTTTAGGCGTCATACCCGTCACGTGTTTGAACATCCGGCTGAAGTGCTGCGGATAGTCAAACCCGAGGTCATAAGCCGTCTGCGACACACTCCTACCCTCTGCAAGCAGGTTTTTCGACTGCTGCACCACATAGTTTCTTATGTAGTCGCGGGCCGTGTCACCCGTCATTTTCTTTATCAGATCACCGAAATAATTAGTCGACATGCACAACTTGTCTGCACAATACTGCACACTCGGCATACCCTGTTCCATCTGCCGCCCGTTCTCATAATAGTCGTGCAGCAGTGCGTCGAAGCGCTTCAGCACGTCCGTATTGGCAAGTTTTCGCGTCATGAACTGCCTCTGATAGAAACGGCTGCAGAATTTTAATATCAGTTCGAGATAGCCCGTCAGTATGTTATCCTGAAAATCATCCCTGCCGTTTTTCAACTCGTTCTTCATCTGACGCATCAGCGACACCAGTATGTCATGTTCCTCTCCCGTCATGTGCAAAGCTTCGTTTATGCGATAGTCGAAAAACGAATACTTCCTTATGTCTCTCTGCAACGCACTGCCGTGCAGCAGGTCGGGATGGAAAAGCACCGCCCAACCCTTTATGTCCACCCGCTCGCCGTTGTCCTCCTTGCCGCCTATCTGTCCCGGCGCCACACAGATGAGCGTGCCCTTGCGGTAGTCGTACTTGCCACACCCGTAGGTCAGGTCCACAAGATCGTCGTCGCGGAGAAATATGCCGTACACACTGTAATTGTTCAGACTGTGCCTTATGGGCGACACCTCCGAATAGTCAATCACGCTTATAAGCGGGTGTCTGTCGGCATATCCCAGCCAGCCGCTATAGTCGGCCACCTTCCTCACATGAAGAATCTTTGTCATAATACAGCAGTGTTTTATTTCCTGTTGCAAATATAGTGTTTCGCAGCGTATATAAGTCAATGTTCTCCGAAAATCCGTAAAACTGGTAAGAACCTCCTGCATCGTGGTATCACAGGCCGCCCGCCTTTACATAATTTTGTCAGCAGAAACAACAGACAAAGTACATGACAGAAAAGACATACGCCAACACTGAAGACAGGCTCTATGCCGACGATGTGGTGAACTACATAGCACTGCGCCACCACATCAGCCCGCAAGAACTGATAAGACATTTCACCGCACTCGAGAAAGAAGGCCGGACGACAGACGTCACATCTTCCGTCAGACTCGAACAGAACGAAATCGAGATGCTGAGAGACCTGTGCGCGACAATATACAAGGAACTATAAAATAGAAGAATATGGACAGAAGAACATTTTTGAAACTGACATCAAACTCGGCAATGCTTGCCGCCTTCGGTCTCGGAAGCAACGGCAGAGTGCTCGCAAGTGAAAGAACATCCGACTCAAAACCCTCCGGCGACAACAAGCCGGCCGACATGGAGCGACGCAAACTGTCCGGACTCGATGTGTCGGCCATTGGGCTGGGATGTCTGCCTATGGTGGGATATTACGGCGGTAAATACGAAAAGCGCGACATGATAGCACTCATACGCCACGCCTACGACATGGGTGTGACCTTCTTCGACACTGCCGAGGTGTACGGACCGCACCTGAGTGAGGAATGGGTGGGCGAAGCCTTGCAGCCGTTCCGTGACAAGGTGAAGATAGGAACGAAGTTCGGGTTCGGTGTGGAGGAAGGCCGGCCGACTGCCCTTAACAGCCGTCCCGACCACATACGCCGCGCCGTGGAAGGCTCGCTGAAGCGTCTGCGCACCGACCATATAGACCTGCTCTATCAGCACCGTGTCGATCCGGAGGTGCCGGTGGAGGATGTAGCTGGAACCGTGAAAGACCTGATGAAGGAAGGCAAGGTGCTCCACTGGGGCATGTCGGAGGCGAGCGCACGCTCCATACGCCGCGCCCACGCCGTGTGTCCGCTCTCGGCTGTGCAGAGCGAATACGCCATCTGGTGGCGTGAGCCCGAGACAAAGATATTCCCTACGCTTGAGGAACTCGGCATAGGCTTCGTGCCCTACTGTCCGCTGGGGCGCGCTTTCCTTACCGGAACAATCAGCGAGGACAGTACGTTTCCGCAAAACGACCGTCGCCACAATCTGCCGCAGTTCACACCCGAAGCGCTCCGCCACAACATGCCTCTCGTGGCTCTGGTGCGCCATTGGGCCGAGCGCAAAGGTCTGACTCCGGCACAGTTCGCCCTAGTATGGATTCTCTCGCGCAAGCCCTGGACCGCTCCGATACCCGGCACAACAAGCCCTGCACATCTGGACGAACTGCTCGGCGCGGGCACCGTGCGCTTGTCGGCATGGGAGATGGATGAGTTTGAGAAGGAATATGCACGCATCGACCTTATGGGCCACCGCGCCGACCCCTTCACCGAAAGCCAGATAGACAAATAGAACCTCTCACCCCGACTATCAAACATAACGAAAAGACATGTATCGAACATTCATCTTTCTGCTGCTCCTTGCCGTGCTGTCTGGTTTTATCGCCCACTTCTATCTTGCCACGGGCAACGCTACAGACCGCAATCAGGCCCAAAACACCCAACCAGGCATGTGCGCCAAGCTGCCCATGGAGGCCGACGGCATAGTGCGGTTGTCGAAAATCGAGGTCTATCCGGAGCATCTCGAGGAATACATGAAGTATGCCGCCGAGGTGGGCGAAGTGTCGCTGCGCACCGAGCCGGGTGTTCTTACGATGTATGCCGTGAGCGAAAAGGACAACCCATGCCGCGTCACCATACTCGAGACCTACGCCAACCGCGAGGCGTACAAGCGGCATATAGCGTCGCCGCACTTCAGAAAATACAAGGAGGGGACGCTGCACATGGTGAAGTCGCTCACGCTTTCGGACCAGACACCCGTGAATCCGGCCAACAGGATAACCAACTATATGGAGTGACGCAGACACACTCCATACTCCTCACATCATGCCGGAGGCCATCATGGCTGCCGGCTTCTTTTTTATGGTTCACGCATTGGATTCTGCATAAATATGCAAAATAAAAAGTAAAAAATCTTGACAAAAAATTTTCGCAAAATAGAAAACGGAGTACTGCAAAAACGGCTTTATCGGAGCACTGAATTTTTTCGGAGGAGCCGGAAAAACGTGCTCGTAAACTGCTTCGCCGCCGACCGTTTTCCGAAATGGGCTTTTTGAGCCTGCGAAACAGACTTTATTGATGCCCGAAATGAAGCATATCAGGGCATGAAATGATGCATATCAGGTGCTGATATGGGCTCTATCGCAGCACCGTATGGACAATGTGATTTCGCAAAATCTTGTAAACAGCTGACTGACAAACATTTACGCAAAGTGCTCAAAACTCGCGTATTTGCGTCCGAATGCACTTCTGTTCGCAAATATTCGATTCTCGTGAAGTTGACGATGTATAAATATTCATCCGTCATAACGCAGACTGCATATTTATGCAAATGCACGATATACCGGTGACAGGAGCAAGACACACGGTAGATACACATACAAATTTCTCCGATTGCACAGCCAGCCGGCTCTTAATCATAATGTTTGCCACAGCGAGGCAACGTAAGCTATGTTTTGCAATAAAAGCATAATGATTATAATACCGGATACGCCATAAACACAATGAATATATTACACCATTGACAAAAAAACTACAAAGCATATTATTGGTCTGTTTGGCAAAAAACGGAAACAAACAACCGGCCAATCATCATCATCTTATATTAAAGGCGATTGCATGCGTTAATTATTGTGAATAATACAATTTTATTAAATATATACACTAATTTTGACTTTCGAAATTTCGGCCAGAAAGTTTCAATTAGTAATTTTAGACGAAGCAAAACAATAAAATAGACACAATAAGACCTAAATTAGAAGCTAATAATTATTCACGTTATAAAATTTAAAATTATTGTTATGAGAATTATTAAAATGTATGCAGGAATGCTTTTCGCATTCTTATTGACAACATCATGCAGTGAGGATGACAACACATCCGGCAAAGGACCAGACCCGGTTGTGGTCACAACGGAATTTTCTGTCGCAGGTCTGGCTGGACAGGCTGTAACAGTAGAGGCTGCTGACGGAACAACCAATGACATTGTATTTGATGCGGAGGGTAAATCCAAGATTGAAGTTCTGAAGACTGATGAATCGAAATTACCGGTATACACAAAACTGAAGATCGCAGACAAGAGCATACGTTTAGGCAGACAAGCCGGCACACCTATAGTGTTTGACTACGAAAACGGAAAAGTAGCACAGCGCACCAACAGCGACGGAAGCGTAATTATAGGCATCGTGGACGAATTTGCCGCCATCATGGCAGACGCGGAAACAGACCCTGACATGCTGGCAAAGGCTTACACACAGGAGGCAGACCTCTACTTCAACGGTGTGACCGACTGGCAACCTATAGGCGCCAGCTTCTCCGCTCCTTTCACAGGAACGTATGACGGCAACGGCTTCAACATACACAACTTTTATCTTGCACCGGAAGCACCGGAAGGACAACAGCTACAATATACAGGACTGTTCGGTATCACACGCGATGCTGTACTGAAAAACATAACAATAGCATCCGGCGAAATTAAAGGTTTCCGTTATACCGCAGCCATCGTGGCAAGAGTTCAAAACAATACAAGCGAAGTGATCAATTGCCACAATTACGCCAGTGTTACAGGTGAAGAGACAGAAACCGGAGGTATTGTTGCTTCTGCAATGAGCGGTGTAACAATTAAAGACTGTACCAACCATGGACTTATCCATGGTAAAAGCACTATTGGAGGAATTGCATCAAGCAGCAACGGCAATGCGAATATAACAAACTGCACCAACTATGGCGACATAATATGCACAACAGGCGGTGCCGGAGGTATAATAGGCAACAGCCAGGGTATGGTTGTGGAATGCAGCAACGAAGGCAATGTGGAAGGTGCGACTTCAGTAGGTGGAATAGCCGGCCAGGCTAGCGGTTATAACATGCAACTAAACAAATGCACCAACAAAGGAGGAGTGAAAGTGCACGTAAACGGCGGAGGTGGTATAGCCGGAAACGTCGGAATGGGCGTGACAGTTCTGGAATCTACAAATGAAGGAACTGTGATGGCAGACCCGCAGACCAATGAGGACGAGACACAGACATATGTTGAAGCCATAGGCGGAATTGCAGGGATGGTATCGCAGGGAGGAAACATAAAATCATGCGTAAATACCGCTGATGCGGTAATCGTTGCCGGTACAACAATGTCGGTTGGCGGAATTGCAGGATATGTACGCAACGGCGAAGTGACCGACTGCATCAACAAAAACAATATCAGCAGCCAAGGCGTAAACACAGGAGGTATTGCCGGTTTCAATGCAGGCAACATCTATTCGTGTACTAACGAAGGAAGCGTGTCCGGAAAGAACTTTGTCGGTGGAATAGTAGGATTTAACGAAGAGGGTTACGGCAAGGTACGCTTCGGTCTTAACAACGGCAATGTGAACGGCACTGACGGTTTTGTCGGAGGTATTGCAGGCTCGTCGTATGGCACAATCTCCGCTTCACGCAACAATGCCGCCATCACCGGCACAACCGTAACAGGCGGAATCACAGGTGGAATGGCCGCATACGGTTATGTGCTTGCATGCGCCAACTATGGCAAAGTGAAAGGCACTGACAACGTGGGCGGCCTCGTAGGCGAGATGCGCCAGTCTGGACTTATTGAAGCTTCGTTCTCTGTTGGCAACGTAAGCGGCAACACCAACATAGCCGGTATATGCGGTGTTATGACCGATATGTCTGGCGAATGTGGCGTATCGGCAAGTTACTGGTCTGGAAACTGTCAGAAAGGAGTAGCCGTTGGCACAGACGCACCAATGGACGTATACTACTTTGATGACGGAACAACCGTACCACAAGGCGTGACAACAGGCTGGCCTTCGGAGACACAAAACAAGAACTGGGGTGTGAGCGAGGATGGCACAAACTCCAAATGGTGGAAAAATCTCGGAACAAAAGGTAAGGCCGAATACCCTAAACTGTGGTGGGAAGCATAAAAAACATTTATAAATAAAGTGTTATTGGAATGCCGGGAATTAGCCGCGTTCCAATAACACTTTTCTGTTAATACCATTCAAAAAGCATATTGCACATATTAATATATGCAATATAAGATATATATTTCTGTTATCTTTTATCATTACCGACCATCAGCCCGCAGACATTTCATATCACATTATTCCATATAATATGCCATATTTACAACACAAACATTATGGTACACAATGACATATTGGGACAAACGGCATGGATTTTGTTACTAAAAAAACTAAAAAGATAAGTTTCTGTTCGAATGTAACAGCATAATATACGTATATTTGTAAAACACAGCAAGCGGCGCGGCATAAACAAAAACATATCGTGACACGCAGCCGGAGGCTTTCACTTCAAACATAATAAAAATTAATAACAAAGCGAAACCAACAAACAGAAAAATCATTATGAACTTCAAGAAACATTTAGGATGGATTATTACCGGAGCAGTGGTGCTGCTTCTGGTAGTATGGTGCGTAACCGGTTATAACGGACTTGTGTCGATGGACGAGAAAGTAAGCAACAACTGGGCCAACGTGGAAACCCAATATCAGCGTCGCGCCGACCTCATACCGAACCTTGTGAACACAGTCAAGGGCTACGCCGCACACGAAAGCAGCACGCTCGAGAACGTGGTGAAGGCACGCAGCGAGGCTACACAAGTGAAGCTTGACGCCGACAACCTCACTCCGGAGAAGCTGGCGCAGTATCAGAAAGCGCAGGGCAACATATCGACAGCCCTCGGACGTCTGCTCATGGTGGCTGAGAACTATCCGCAACTGAAGGCTAACGAGAACTTCATCAACCTGCAGGAGCAGCTCGAAGGCACGGAGAACCGCATCACCGTGGCACGCCGCGACTTCAACAACTCGGCTAAGGAATACAACGTGGCAATACGCCGCTTCCCGAAAAACATACTCGCCGGACTGTTCGGATTTGAGAAGAAGAGCTACTTCGAAGCTGCTGAAGGCGCAGAGAAGGCTCCTGAAGTGAAATTCTGATATAACAAACAATGAGGCACATATTTATATTAATAGCATGTCTTGCCACGCTTGTGCTGCCTTCGGCGGCACAGGACAGCGTGCGTGCATACAAGGTGGAGGATGTGCCCAACGTCAGACAGACCGACACACGGCTGCACGTGAGCGACCCGACAGGCATTCTTTCGCCTGCCGCACGCGACACAATAAACGCCGTGTTCAGCCGTCTTGAGAAGGAGACGGGCATCGAGGCGAGCGTGGTGATGCTGCCGTCGATAGGCGAAGACAACGCTTTCGACTTCTCTCACCGCCTGTTCCGCCTGTGGGGTGTAGGCAAGAAGAAGAGCAACAACGGACTGCTCATACTCTTCGTAGCCGACCAGCGCAGCATACGTTTCACCACAGGCTATGGTCTGGAAGGCGTGCTGCCCGACGCGGCATGCAAACGCATACAGACGAGATATATGATTCCGGCGTTCAGCAAAGGCGACTGGGACACGGGTATGACGGCAGGAGCCAAAGCCGTGTATGCCCGGTTGAAGGACAGTATGAAACCCGACGCCGCAGCCGACGAGGGATTTCCTGTAGGCGGACTGGTGTTTCTGGTGCTGGCCATAGCACTTATGATGATGCTGCCACGGCTCATCAACCGTCGCACACGCAAATGTCAGTACTGCGGCAAACCGTCACTACGCAAGATGTCGAGCGACGTTTATAGAACAGCAGACGGCGGACACGTGAGAAAAGACGTGTTTGTGTGTGACAACTGCGGACGCATCACCGTGAAGCATACGCGCCTTGATGACAACGGAGGAGACAGCACCGGAGCATTTCTCGGCGGCATGTTCCTCGGCTCCATGTTCGGCCGCGGCCATGGAGGAGGATTTGGCGGAGGCGGATTCTCGGGCGGCAGCTTCGGCGGAGGTGACTCCGGAGGAGGCGGAGCCGACTCCAACTGGTAAGCAGGACATATAATAATGACTATCGTTGCAGCGACTCGCCGACATGACGGAAGCGCTGCAACTTTTCGTTTCACATAACACATAAGGACAATGCAACACACACCTATGACAACAGCGGCCGAAGTGACGGCACGCATGATGGCCATGGCCGACGACGGGCAGCGCGAGGTGCTGATGAAATTCTTCAAGACAGCTCCCGGACAGTATGGCGAAGGCGACGAGTTTCTGGGCATACGCGTACCGCAGACACGGCGCGTGGTAGCAGAGGCTGCCGATATGCCGCTGAAGGAAACGGAGGAACTGATATACTCGCCGTGGCACGAGATAAGGCTATGCGGATTTCTCATACTGACCGAACACATGCGACGGCTGACACTGCGCCGCGCACTCAACGACCCTGAGAGCATGGAGAAGCGCGAGAATCTGGTGAAATACTATCTCAGCCACGCCCGACAGGCCAACAACTGGGACCTGGTGGACCTCTCTGCCGGAAAGATTGTGGGCATGTGGCTCACCACACCTTCAATAGCAACGGAGCAGGAAAAGACGGAAGTGATGGACCGTCTGGCTGAAAGCACGTGTCTGTGGGAGCAGCGCATAGCAATGGTATCGACAATAGAACCCACGCGACAAGGCGACTTCCGATATGTGCTGCGCTATGCGGAGAAACTGAAAAAACATCCCCACGACCTGATGCATAAGGCCGTGGGGTGGATGTTGAGGGAAATGGGAAAGCGCGACATGAACATGCTGCGCGCTTTTTTAAGCCAGAATTATGCCGATATGAGCCGTACATCACTACGTTACGCCATAGAACGTATGGAGGAAGACGAACGCCGGCAGTGGCTCACCATGCAGCCATAAAGGCCTTAAAAACCACATGCACGGGCTATACGGCCCGACATCAATACTATAAAATACAAGAGGCTGTCAGCGTTTCAGCAGTTTTGCGGAACCGTTGGCGGCCTTAACTACATATACGCCGGCAGGGAACGACGAGGCCGGGATTGTGGCACTGCCGTCTGCTGACACTGCAGTTTCTGATAATTTATCCCCAGCCACGCTGTAAACGCCTACTCTTCCTGCAGCGGCACCACTAATAAGCACACTCTCGCCGTCGGCACTCATGGATGCCGTAAGTGCGGCAGAAGTTTCAGACGTGATGTTATCTACGCCTGTATTGACAGACTCTATCTTCATTGAACAAACGCGGTCATTCCATTCATTGCCTATCCATGGATTGGATGTTGTGAACGTAACAGATTCGCCGTCGAAGTTATCGCCCGAATACATGGTCACCTTATAGCCAGACAACAGCTTGAAAGAAGTGATGTCGTTGGCACGAATGCCGTAAAGCGCCATTTCGGTACGGTTGAAAGAGCCCTCGGGCAGAGTAACCATGTAGCCGCCATAATTTACGTCCTGATAGAAGCGTGCGGCTGCCTTCTCAACCGTTTTTGTGGGGAATATACGATTGATGGCGGTGGCCCACTCGTTGACATTGCGTGCTTCGCTGTTATAGTTCCACAGGAATCCACCCTGAACACCGTCTGCGTCGCGCCAGTTCTTGAAACGGCTCTCCATTTCGGAGAGGTTGCTGCTGGCCTCACAGTCGTATCCTACATACATCGGTATGTCACCGAACACCTTCCATTCGGAAGGATTGTTGTTTGCACCTCCACCGTATATCTGCAGATAGACAATCTCACACGTGCCCGGTTCTTCGTTCAGACGGCTCACTAGTTGCTGCCAGTATTCACGGTTCATGTACGGCGCAATTGTTGTTTTATATCCAATGTCGGCAAGCATGCGGTGGAACTTGACAGCAGTTTCGATGTCATAGTCCTGCTCCTGGTCATTGTTGACAGCAACAATCTCGGGTATCATATCCTTCAAAGCCTTGAAGTTTTTGTAGAGAACGGTCTCCTCGCCTGTTCCATAACGGTTGATGAAATCGCGGATATTGCCGTAAGAACCGTTGCCCCAACCGCCAATGCAGATCTCCAGACGGTTGATTGTGGTTGGCTGAGTGACGAGCGACTTAATGTCGTCAACATAGTGTGGCTGGTATCTGTCGAACACATACTCTCCGTTCTGGCAGATTATACCGCCAGCCTCAGCCGGAGTCTGTGAATCCCAACTGTAGTCAGTGGTCAGCGAACCATCCTTCTCGACATTCACATTGAAAAGAATAGCTGTGGTGTAACCGGAGTTTTTCAGATTTGGTATAGCCGTTTCGCGTGTACGGCGTATGTGTCCACAGGCATAGATGGCCGACTGTGCGTAAAGATCGGCTGCTCCGGCCACGAGCAGCGACAGCATGATAAATGTTCTGGTAAGTGTTTTCTTCATATTATTAAGATAATAGTATGGTTTTTGTTATTTACTGATTTTCCTTATAATGGTAAGTCCGTCACGCAGCGGAAGAATAACTTTCTCAACACGCTTGTCGGCAGCCACATGGTCGTTGAAACGGCGTATGCCGACTGTCTGATGGTCGCGGTCGTAGGCATGATCGGTCACATGGCCGTCCCAAAGAGTATTGTCAGCAAGAATGTATCCGCCCGGCCGCAGGACTGACATGACCATTTCGTAGGTCTCAACATATGTGCGCTTGTCGCCATCAATGAACGCCATGTCGAACTCTATGCCGAGCTTGGGTGCCTCGGTTATGGCGTCGCCGATGATGAAACGAATCTTGTCGGCCACGGGCGAGCCTTCGAGCCACAGACGGGTGAAATCTTCCTGTTCGTCGTTTATCTCGAATGTCCACACCTTGCCGTCGTCGTCAAGTCCTTCAGCCAGACAGATGGCACTATAACCACTGAATGTGCCCACCTCAAGAATGTTGCGCGGACGTATCATGGTGACAAGCATCTTGAGCAGACGACCCTGCAAATGGCCGCTCGCCATGCGTCCGTGAATGGTGTGGATGTTGGTGGCACGATAGAGACGATAGAGATAATCGCCTTCGGCATCTATATGATTGAGAACGTATGACTCGAGTTCGCTGTCCATAGCTTCGTTATTTGATATTTGCGTTAAGTATATTCCGCGATTATTCTGCGGACTGAGTAGCAAGGCCTTTAAGTGCTTCTACGGCAAGACGATAAGAGTCGAGACCGAAACCGCAGATGACTCCGGCACAGGCACAGGAAATCATGGAATGGTGACGAAACTCTTCGCGCTTGTGCACATTGGATATGTGCACCTCAATGACTGGTGTCTGAAGCGAGCGTATACAGTCTTGCAGAGCTATACTTGTGTGGGTGTAAGCACCTGCATTGAGCACAATACCGTCGCAGGAAAAGCCGGTCTGTTGCATTTTGTCGATGAGCTCGCCTTCGATATTACTCTGATAATAGTTTATCTCTACGTCGGGATATGCGGCACGAAGCTTCTGCAGATAGTCGTCAAACGAACTGCTGCCATAGATGCCGGGTTCGCGCCGTCCGAGCAGATTGAGATTCGGACCATTGATAATCTGTATTTTCATAATGTCGGTTTTTGGTTATGGTGTCGCCGGTGTGTGGGATAAGGTCTGCATAAAGGATATCAACCGCCGGCAACAACTATGATACTGCAAAAATAAGGAAAATAATTCTGAATATCACAGACGCGGGGCGGCATTTTAAGATTACGGGGCGAATGTAGCGGTAAGACACACGAAAAAAGGCGTAACAGCAGAAATAAGGAAACAAAAAACTCCGGCTTCTGCATGTACAGACGCCGGAGCTTATGTGTTATTAAAGAATGCCATCAGGCAAGCAGACGCTTCACAACAGCAGAAATGGCACGACCGTCGGCACGGCCGGCAAGCTGTTTAGAGACAACGCCCATAACGCGGCCCATATCTTTCATACTCTGGGCACCGGTTTCGGCGATGACCTTCTTCACTTCAACTTCTATTTCAGCCTCACTGAGCTGCTTGGGCAGATATTCCTCAATGACTGCAGCCTGAGCCAGTTCGCCGTCAGCAAGATCCTGACGACCGTTGTCGATGTATGTCTGGGCGGATTCACGTCCCTGTTTTGCAAGTTTCTGAAGTATCTTGAGAGCATCTGCGTCCTCGAGAGTATCGTTGGCTCCAGGAGCCGTCTTTGCCTCCAGGAATACTTTCTTAATGTTGCGCAATGTCTCAAGACGCACCTTGTCGCGGGCCTTCATGGCCTCTTTGATGTCTTCACTGACTTTATCGAAAAGTGTCATAATATTGTTGTTTTAAGTAAAACTGATCAATCCCTGTATAGGTTCTCCATTGTCCTTGTTCTCTGCGACAGGCGTCTTGGCCACCAACAACTGGCGTATCTCCTCTAGTTTCTGACGTGTACGCTTGTATGTCGGCGTATTCTCGACCGCCATTATAACTTCTTCGTTGTCGAGATTATCGGGAGAGAACAGGAAGATATGCGGACGACGCTTGTACTGATTGCTACCTCCATCTCGTCCGTAGAAGCGCTGGCGGCGGTTGGCGCGGTCGATTTCGTTCTCTTCCTCACGCGCCAGACGGTCGACCTCTTCCTGAGTGTGTTTCTTCAGATGCTTATTCATACCATCCACGTTCTCGATACCAAAACCGGTGGCAAGTATTGTGACCTTGACCTTCTTGCCCAGTTCGGAATCGATGCCGACACCCCATTTGATTTCGAAATCGCTTCCGAAACGCGACATGAAGTCGTTGACATCGTTCATTTCCTCCATCATCAGACCGGAATTGTCGCCATTCTCGTTGCAGAAGTTGATACTGAGAAGTATCTTCTTGGAGTTGAATACATCGTTATCATTGAGCAACGGAGAATTAAGAGCATCCTCGATGGCTTTGCGCACGCGTCCTTCGCCCTCGCCATAACCCATACTCATAATGGCGACACCACCGTCCTTAAGTACGGTCTTCACGTCATTGAAGTCGAGATTTATAAGTCCGTGATTGGTGATTATCTCGGCTATGCTTCGTGCCGCAACACTCAATGTATCGTCGGCCTTGCCGAAGGCTTCGAGCACAGGCAGCTCGGGATAGATCTCACGCAGTCGCTCGTTGTTGATAACAAGCAGTGCATCGACATGTTTGGACATTTCCTCAACACCATCGAGCGCCTGATCGATCTTGCGTGCACCTTCAAAACGGAAAGGAATAGTCACAATGCCGACTGTAAGAATGCCAAGTTCTTTTGATACACGAGCTATCACAGGAGCTGCACCCGTGCCGGTTCCACCACCCATTCCTGCCGTGATGAATGCCATCTTCGTACCATCGTTGAGCATATTTTTCACGCTTTCGATGCTCTCTTCAGCTGCCTGGCGGGCTTTCTCCGGTTTATTACCAGCACCGAGTCCTTCCTTGCCGAGCTGCAGACGCACGGGAACTGGTGAATCGTTGAGGGCCTGATTGTCGGTATTGCATAGCACGAACGACACGTCATGGATGCCCTGACGGTACATGTGGTTGACGGCATTGCCACCGCCTCCGCCTACACCGATTACCTTTATTATTGTGTTTTCCTTAGTGGGGAGTCCGAAATCCACCATTGGGGAATTTGTATTATTGTGATCCATAATATTTTATTTTGTCTAAGTTACTGATCTTCTGGAGCTACAAGCGATTTGAAGAATTTCTTCATAGACTCCTTGAACTTGTTGGTTGAAGAATTTTTCTTTCGCTCTTCGCGCTCAATACGCTCTTTCTCTTCCTGTTCGGCCTGTGCCTTGCGTTCCTCTTCTTCTTTACGGCGACGCTCTTCTTCTTCCTTCTTACGGCGTTCCTCCTCTTCCTTACGGTTGATCACTCCACCTCCGGCAGCTGATGGCTGGCGCTGGACATTATTGTTTGAAGCATTTTGCTGAGCATTTCCAAAAATATCATCGGATATAGGTTCACCGGCACAATTCATGTCACCCTTCAAAAGAAGACCGCATATGGTATTCATGGTTCCGTCGTGCGGAATGACAATTTTAGGCGTCGACGGTGTTATACTTGCATGTACGAACTTGCTGACACGCACCTTCTCAATATGAGTTGTCTGACGGAAAACAACATCGATGTTGCTCATGTTGGAACCGCCACCGGTAAGTACAATACCTCCAAGGAGTTTGTCGGAATATTCATTCGGCACTTGTGCCCACACATTTTCAACAATCTCTTTGACGCGAGCCTCGACTATTTCAACAAAAATACGGCTGTCAACCGAACGCTCCTGATCGACCGGAAGCATCAGAGTACCATCAATGTCGTTGTTGTCGGTGTATGCACTGCCATACTTCAACTTCATCTTCTCAGCCTCAACCTCATCCATCTGCAGCGACTCTATGTCTTTCGTGATATTGCTGCTGCCAAGAGGGATAACTGCTATGTGACGAAGAATATCACGATAATACACCGATACGGTAGTAGTATCTGCACCGAGATCGACAAGCATGCAACCAGAACGTTTCTCAGTCTCTGTGAGCACAGCATCAGCCATTGCCAAAGGAGAAAGATACATCTCAGCTATTGCAATACCGGCACTATCGAAACATTTGTTCAGACTGCGATAAAAAGACTTGCGCCAAAGTATATTGAGGAAATTGCCCTCTATATGCGATGACTGGATTCCAACCGGATCAATCTGGTATTGAGAATCAACCTTATATTCAAGCGTAATGGCATCGAGTATTTCATAATCCGGATAAGTCACACCACGATTGATGTCCATGATTTCATTGACAAGGTCCTGCGAAACAATTGTATCCGCAGGAAGATCTTTCTGAATGACATTTCTGACGCTGCGGATGCTCTGACCTCCAACGCCCACATACACTTGGGACACTTCTGTCTTAAGAATCATCTTCAGCTTGTTTATGATATTTGTCAAACAAAGAGCCGTTTTGTCAATATTATAAACAACACCTTTGCGTATGCAAGAGGCGGCATCCTCCTTCACGGCAGCAATAACGGAGATGCTACCGTCGGAATTCTTTCTTCCTGCCATGCCGGTCATCTTGGATGATCCAAGCTCTATTGCTACTATAAATTCATTTGCCATACGTTATAATGTTTTTTTCTTTTGTTCGGTTTGTTGCTGTTTCTGCTGTTTGTTCTGCTGATCGGTTGCAGGTTTTTCCGATGCTGCTGAAGACTGTGTCTCCACAGTCTGCGGTGTCGGTTGGGGATTATGGACAACTGCCTTATGCGAACGTTTCTTGCATATTATCTGATTGTCAAATTCGAGATTAATATACGAGTATTTGTTCCAGCCGGCATATGACAATCCGTATTTATAAAATTTGACAAGACGTGTCATTTTTCTACCAACAAAATCGGATATCAGTTTCTCGTGACTTACATTCTTCTGGAATTCAGGCAGGCGTCCTATGTATACGATATGATCGCCAACACGAGGAACGAGTTCAACACCCCCTCCGGGAAGCACGTGAATCTGTTCGATAAGATTACGCCATACGTCGTTTGCCATAAGCGCTTTTCCCATAGGGGATATGTAGTTTGTCGCGAAACTTGGAGTGATGTTGCCACTCGCGATAATCAGGTTACTGACATATGAAGAATTGGGCATAACGCTGTTCTTGTCGTCAACATAATAATCATCGCCATTGTCTGCCTTGATGCGGATGACCGGCAACAACTGCGTGATGTTGATAAACACCTGTCCATCTTGAGTCTTATAACATTCGGCCGTTTTCACAAACGGACTCATCTTAAGGCGGTCCTCAATTTTTCGGGCGTCAACATAGCGCAATGGTTGTCCTTTTGGATATATGCCACCGGCCACAAGACGCTTCTTTATTTCTGCTACAGTGATAAATCCATTGTTGCTCTCGTCGGCTATCGAAATATTCACTTTTGTACATTTCTTCTTCGTTTCATCGGGTTTGTTGAACGCGGTGAAAGCAAGAACGATATAAATGCCCAGCACTACATCGAGCAAAATGATAAATGTCCTTTTCCAGATTCGCTTCACTTAGACTCAAGTATCTTTGTGATTTGTGGCACGTAATTGTCAAGATCGCCGGCTCCAAGAACTACCAATACATCGAAGTCTCGGCCTTTCACAAGGTCGAGAACATCTTCTTTATGTATCATGCTCTTTTCCACACCGGGTTTGAGGTTGTCGTAAATCAGCTGGCTTGTGACTCCCGGTATAGGCTGTTCACGTGCCGGATATATGTCACAGAGTATCACTTCATCAAGCTGACTCAATGCATCAGCAAAATCTTTATAGAAGTCACGGGTGCGTGTGTACAGATGCGGTTGGAATATTGCAGTTATCTTACGGTCCGCATACAACTGCCGTATACTGCGCGCACTCTGATATATTTCCTTTGGGTGATGGGCATAGTCGGAAAGGAAAACAAGTTTGTCAGTCTTTATCTTGAAATCGAAGCGTCTGTCAACTCCACGATAAGTCTTCAAACCATATTTCAATTCTTCAGCCGTACAGCCACAAAGCTGAGCCATTGCCATTGCCGCAACACCGTTTTCGATGTTGATAGGTATCGGTTGACCAAGTTCGACATTCTTTACATTCTCTATTGGGGAAACAAAGTCGAAAGTAATCTCACCATTACAGATTCTGATATTTTCAGCATGGAAATCACCGGAATCAAGGCTATATTCATACACCTTTACCCCATCCTGTACATGCTGTTGCATTTCAAGATCCTTATGAATAATAAGAGTACCACCCTCCTGTATAAGCGTCGTGTAATGGTTGAAACTTTCAAGATATGCTTCCTTGGTACCATAAATATCAAGATGGTCTGGATCCGTAGAAGTGATAACACTTATCCACGGACGCAACCAATGAAACGAGCGGTCGAACTCATCGGCTTCAATCACAACATAGTCGCTATTTTGTGAGAGAATATAGTTTGTTCCATAGTTTTTCAATATACCGCCAAGGAATGCATTGCTGTCAATATGACTCTGGTGCATTATGTGTGCACAGATTGATGACGTAGTTGTCTTACCATGAGTACCGGCAACACACAATCCTTTATGAGTTCTTGTAATTGTACCAAGCACCTGTGCACGCTTCTCTATTTCAAAACCGTGTTCCTTAAAATATATCAATTCCTTATGCGTAGAAGGTATGGCCGGAGTATAAATCACAAGACATGACGCAGCATTACGACAAGCCTGGGGGATGCTGTCAATATCTTCTTCGTAATGAAGAAGCATACCCTCTTTCTCAAGCTGTGCTGTAAGAGTTGACGGTGTTTTATCATAACCGGCCACGACAACGCCTTTATGCATGAAATAACGGGCCAAAGCACTCATTCCGATGCCTCCGGCTCCAATGAAATATACAGATTTTATATCTTTAAGTTCCATATTCATTTACATTTAAAAGACATACTCAGCTTTCTGCTAATTTTATCACCTCGTCAGCAATAATCTCTGCAGAATTTTCCTTTCCAAGCATACGGATATTTGTACTCAACTTTGCAAGAAGATCGGAATTTTTCACTGTATCAACAGCCAATGCCAGCAAAGAATGCGGAGCATCTGCATCTTTCACGTAAAGTGCCGCATCTTTGTTAACAAGAGCCATTGCGTTCTTTGTCTGATGATCTTCTGCCACATTCGGTGAAGGCACAAGAATAACAGGTTTTCCTATAAGACAGAACTCACTGATAGAACTTGCTCCGGCACGGCTTATCACAAGGTCTGCTGCCTTGTAAGCTGCACCCATATCGCCGATGAAATCCGTCACCTTAAGCATAGGAAGTTCCTTATGAGCTTTCAACTGTTCCATAATGGCTGCATTATAATATTTTCCTGTCTGCCAGATGAACTGTACATCGCTGTTCTCCACCAAATCAAGATGCTGCATAATGCTTTCGTTTACGGTACGCGCACCGAGACTACCACCAACAAGCAGTATTGTTTTCTTCTCCGGATCAAGTCCAAATGACCTTATGGCGTCTTCACGACTGATGCTGTTCTCTATAAGAGATTGTCTGACAGGGTTACCGGTAATGACAATTTTATCGGCCGGAAAGAATCGTTCCATTCCTTCGTATGCCACGCAGATGCGCTTTGCTTTCTTTGCCAGGAGTTTGTTGGTAACACCGGCATACGAATTCTGTTCCTGTATAAGACATGGAATACCCATCGAAGCACACTGATTAAGTGTCGGACCGCTGGCATATCCACCCACTCCAACGGCAGCCATAGGTTTGAAATCCTTTATAATCTTACGTGCCATACGCTGACTCTTCCATATACGATAGAGCACTACGATATTGCGCAACATGTTCTTACGGTCAAATCCACATATCGGTAAGCCTTTTATCTCGTATCCAGCTGCAGGCACACGCTGCATTTCCATTCTGCCTAAAGCACCTACAAACAATATCTTTGCATCAGGGCGCTTTGTCTTTATGGCATTGGCTATAGAAACAGCCGGAAATATGTGCCCACCTGTTCCACCACCGCTTATTATGACTCTGAGTTCTTTCTGCTCTTTTTCCATTTTCAACCTCCTGTTTCAAATGACAAAATTAATCATTTTCTGACAATAATAGAATTCATCACGCGGTTTTTATTCTGCGTTGCATCACATCATTCACCATCACTTGAGCGGTTCCCGGTTTCTGTTCAGACTGCTCTCTACGTTTGGCCGAACGACTGATACTCAGAATTGCTCCGATATACACACAATTGATAATTGTTGAAGTACCGCCCTTACTTATTAGTGGAAGCGGCTGACCTGTCACCGGAGCAAGTCCCACGGCAACACACATATTGAACAAAGCCTGTGTCACCAGTAACAATGCAAGTCCCATAGCAAGAAATGCCGGGAAGTTATTCTCACACCGATTTGCAATTCTTCCTGTACGGAACAATAATATAATATAAAGCATCGCCACAAATATTGCACCGATAATCCCCATCTCTTCTATTATGATGGCATAGATAAAATCAGAGAACGCCTGCGAAAGAAAATCACATTCCTCCGAATTTCCAGGTCCCTTGCCAGTTATATTGGATGATGCTATCGCGATATTGGCATGTGCCCACTGCCCGTCCTTGTCTAGGTCTACATCCTCTGCTTTCAACGGTTTATTATAGATAAAATCGTCAATACGCGCTTTCCATGTATCAAAGCGATGGAACACTTTCTCCACTGCAGATTCTTCCTTCTTATTTTCCGCTACAACTTGTGTCACATCCACATCCGACACAGTTTTCTCACGTTGTCTGTCCGTACCGAAAACCATCACCATTGCGAAAACTCCCGATATGACAAGAGCCGTTACCCCAAGTAGTTTTCCTAGCTGACTTGCCGGGACACGCCCTATCAGCATCATCATAAAAACTACCAGACACAATAGTGCTGCCGTAGAAAGGTTCTCAAGCATGATAAGCGGAATGAAAAACATACACACCGTCAATATATACCTGAAAGCCTGTCTGTCAGCACCTTTTTCAGTCTGCATAGCGCTCAGAATCTGCGCCACAGCCAGCACAAGTGTACCTTTTGCCAACTCCGATGGCTGGAACTGTATGCCCATGACCGTCACCCATCTGTGCGCTCCATTGGTCATTTGGCCAACTATGTACACACTTATGAGTGCCACAAATGAAACGCCAAGCATAAGCGGCAAGGCTATTCTGAAATATTTGCACTTTATATTAAGCGTAACAACCATGAAAAAAATTCCCATCAGCAGTATGCTTATGTGCTTCAGAACTGGTGCTATGTAGTTTCCCCCCTTGTATGTCAGCTGCGAAGAGGCCGAATAAACCTCGACCACGCTGATGATACAAAGGAAAAAGAAAACCATCCATATCACCTTATCGCCTTTGAAAATATTTCCAAAAGTCTTGTTCATAGTTGATTCTTTTTCTTGTTTCAAATTTTATCCTTTCGGACTAAAGCGCTCTTACAAGAGCCTTGAACTGTTCGCCACGATCCTCCATATTCTTAAACAGGTCGAAGCTGGCACAACAAGGGCTCAACAGCACAGTATCACCAGACTGCGCCAGTTCGCGACAAGCCTTCACACAATCTACCATATTGTTCGTGTCGCGCACCGGAAGTCCGAGTCGGTCAAAGAAATTATGCAGCTTAGTATTGTCTGCTCCGAGATAAACCAAAGCTCTGCACTTCTTCGTCACCATATCCTTTATCTCATTATAGTCGTTGCCTTTATCCTTTCCGCCAATGATAAGAACTGTCGGAGAGGTCATACTTTCAAGCGCATACCAGCATGCATCCACATTAGTCGCCTTAGAATCGTTGATATATTGCACACCATCAACTACAGCAACCTTCTCAAGTCGGTGTTCCACTCCAGGAAAATCACTCAAACATTTACGCAGCGTTTCGCTATCTATTCCCGCAGCCACCGCAGCTATACCGGCAGCAAGCGAATTATACATATTATGTTTACCTCTGAGTGAAAGTTCCTCCTGCGGCATTTCAAAATATCCGGGAGTATTTATCTCATACATTCCATTGTCGAGGAATGCGGCACATGCTTCATTCTTTGTCTCAGAGAAAGCGTATCTTGCAGCCCTGACGGCATATTTCGGAAGTTCCTTTGTCACCACCGGATCATCATTCCAATAGATGAAACAATCTTCATCCGTCTGATTCTGCAGTATGCGCATTTTTGCATCAATATAGTTCTGCATACAGTTGTCATAACGGTCGAGGTGGTCCGGCGTTATATTCAGTAATATAGCGATATTGGCCCGGAAGTCATACATATCGTCAAGCTGGAACGAACTAAGCTCTATTACATAGCAGTCATGTGGATCCTCGGCCACCTGAAGAGCAAGCGAATTTCCGATATTTCCTGCCAGTCCTACATCCAGTCCGGCTGTTTTAAAGATGTGATAGATAAGAGAAGTTGTCGTGGTCTTACCATTGCTGCCTGTTATGCATACCATTTTCGACGATGTGTAACGTCCGGCAAACTCAATTTCACTTATTATCCCTATGCATTTTTCCATGGCTTTTCTTATAATGGGAGCCTCCTTGGGTATACCGGGACTCTTGATTATCTCATCAGCATTCAGAATTTTCTCCTCCGTATGCTGTTTCTCCTCCCATTCTATGCCATGATCGTCAAGCACTTTCTTATACTTGTCCTTTATGGCAGACATGTCACTTACAAACACGTCGAAACCTTCCTTTTTAGCCAAAACGGCTGCACCGGCACCGCTTTCACCGGCTCCAAGAACTACAATTCTTTTCATATCATGATGGTTGATACGTCAACCGCGTTTTTATCTTATTTTCAGTGTAATTATAGTCATTGCCGCAAGGATTATCGTGATAATCCAGAAACGTATGGTAATTTTGGATTCGTGAATGGCTCCTTTCGGCTTTTTCACGAGATATTTACATTCCGGATCGAGCATTTCCTGTTGTGTGCGGAAGTTGTCGTGGATAGGCGTACGCTTGAAAATACGCTGTTTCACGCCGCGCCGCTTTCCGAGTTTGTAATAATAAACCTGAAGTATGACGCTCAGACTCTCTACAAAGAATATGCCACAGAGTATCGGCAGCATAAGTTCCTTGTGAATGATAATGGCCGAAACGGCGATAATTCCACCAATGGTAAGCGAGCCTGTGTCACCCATAAACACCTGGGCCGGATACGCATTGTACCAAAGAAATCCGATAAGAGCACCCACAAAAGCACACATAAACACCACAAGTTCCTGTGAACCCGGGATATACATTATATTAAGATAGTTGGCAAACTCCATGTGACTGCTCACATAAGCGAGTATGCCTATGGTCACACCGATGATGGCCGAGTTTCCCGCACACATACCGTCCATACCATCATTAAGGTTGGCACCGTTGGACACGGCTGTAACAACAAGAATTGTCATGATAACAAAGAGTATCCAACCTGCTGCAGTCTTGTATTTTCCACAGAAGCCCATGATGTGCGAGTAGTCAAGATTATGGCCTTTAACAAACGGAATGGTGGTTTTCAAAGACTTACGAGCTTCCGTACGATGTTTGACAACAATTTCCTCACCCTGTTGTTTTACGGCAAGATTCTCGTTCATCTTCACATCCGGCGACATCCACAACACAAGACCGACAATCAATCCTATGCTGACCTGACCTACAATCTTATATCTTCCCTTCAGGCCTTCCTTATTGCGACGGAATATTTTGATGTAATCGTCCAGTCCACCGAGTATTCCAAGCCACACGGTCGTCACAATCATAAGTATAAGATAAATATTGCGCAGACGACCGAGCAGCAGCACAGGAACAAGAATGGCAACAATTATGATGACACCTCCCATAGACGGCACACCTATTTTTTTGACTCCGAACGGATCGATATCGGCTGCACGCTGTGTTTCAGTAATCTGTTTTGAACGCAGATATTTTATGAATCTCTCACCGAACCATGCTGATATAACAAGCGAGAGCATCAGTGCCAGAAGAGATCTGAACGATATATATCCCCAAAGATGGGCCCCGGAAATACCATACTCTTCCAGAAATCTGAACAAATAATATAACATTGGCTTTTCGTTTTATTGTTTTTACGCTATTACTTTGATCATCTCTGTATTCACCTCATGGTCTTTCAGGCCTCATGGCCTGTTATACCGATGAATTCTCTCACCACCTCGTGGTCGTCGAAATGATGCTTCACACCTTTTATTTCCTGATAGTCCTCATGTCCTTTACCAGCAATAAGCACCACATCACCCTTGTTTGCCATCATACACGCCGTGCGTATGGCCTCCCTACGGTCAGCGATACTTATGACTTTCTTCATCTGCTGGGCATTCAGTCCGGCAAGCATATCATTGATGATATCCTGCGGTTCTTCGAAGCGCGGATTGTCACTCGTTATTATCACTCTGTCACTCTGTGCCACAGCCTCCTGTGCCATGAGCGGGCGTTTGCCCTTATCACGGTTGCCTCCGGCACCACACACAGTTATGACATTGCCACGTCCATTGAGCACCTCATGTATGGCGTTGAGCACATTCTTCAGTGCGTCTGGTGTATGGGCATAGTCCACAATGGCCGTAAATCCTTCCGGTGAGCGTATAGGTTCAAGTCGTCCGTTCACGCTGTGCAGTGTACTGAGTACCAGCAGGATGTCTTCCGGCTTCTGACCGAGCATCACCGCTGCACCATAAACGGCAAGCAGATTACTGAGATTGAATTTTCCTATGAATTGCACGCCTACCTCGCGACCGTCAATTTCAAGATACATACCTTCGAAATGACACTCCAACAAACGTCCTTTAAAATCGGCCATAGTGCGTGTGGAATAGGTTTTCACCACAGCTTTGGTATTCTGCACCATCACCATTCCGTTCTTATCGTCGGCATTGGTAATGGCAAAAGCCGTCTTGGGCAGTTCATCGAAAAATGCTTTCTTCGCATCACGGTAGTTCTCAAAAGTCTTGTGATAATCCAAATGATCGCGTGTGAGGTTCGTAAACAGTCCGCCGGCAAAGTGCAGTCCACCGATACGTTTCTGTGCAATGGCGTGCGAGCTGCACTCCATGAACGCATACTCACATCCGGCATCCACCATGCGTGCTAACAGAGAGTTGAGTTCTATAGGGTCGGGCGTAGTGTGATCAGCTGGTATCTTCTCGTCAATAATATAGTTGCACACAGTGGAAAGCAGTCCGCATTTGTGTCCCAACTTTGTGAACATATTATATAATAAGGTAGCAATGGTTGTTTTACCGTTCGTACCGGTCACACCAACAAGTTTAAGTTTCTTTGAAGGTTCACCGTAGAACATTGTCGCTACCTTGCCGACAGCGTCTTCCGTAGATTCCACCTGCACATAGGTTACACCTTCTGCAGGTTCAGCAGGCATATCCTCACACAACACCGCCACGGCTCCAGATTCAACAGCGTTGGCTATGAAGCGGTGACCATCAACCTGTGTTCCTTTCATTGCCACAAAAAGATGGCCTTTCTCTATAAGCCGCGAATTGATGTTCACACCTGTGATATCAACTCCGTCATCGCCCTTTATGGCAACGGGCTTTATGTTTTTAATAAGTTTTCTCAGTTCCATATATTGTCGTTTTTATCAATTCCAACGTTATTTTCCTAACCCAGCACAAGCTGGCATACCATACCTTTGCGTGTAGTACGTCCGGCAGGAATACTCTGTTCCACAACCTTTCCTCGGCCCTTCAATCTCACTTTTAGCCCTCGGCTTTCGAGTATATACACCGCATCACGTGCTCCCATACCCGTCACATCGGGCATATCGGGCAGATTACCCACTTTCTCTCGTGTAAGACTTACATTATTGCCGTCTTTCTCCGCCTTACCCCATATAGGATTGCCATCTGCATAAGAACCACTCCAGTCGGCACGTGGTTTGAAGCCAAGATACTTGAGCACATAATCAGCGGCGAGGATATTACCGTTTTTCACATCTGGTACAAGCACCGAAGTAGAATCACGTGCGTCACGAACATCGAGTTTGATGTCCTGTGCCATTATTCCTTCAGCTATGTTGTGGAACACCAGACCGCTCATACCACCTCCTGAAGCCGGCAGTCCTGACTTCTGTATACAGACAATACAGCTGTAGCGCGGCTTGTCGGCCGGGAAGTATCCGGCAAAACTGAGCAGATAGTTCACTGTGCCACTCTTATATCCGGCCGCACCCTGCGAAATCTGTGCTGTTCCCGTCTTTCCGGCCACCTTGAATGACTTCGATCCGGCCTTCTTTCCAAGTCCCTGACTCACCACCTTTTCCAATATAGTCTGTATCTTTCCGAGCGTTGAAGGCTTGCAAATGCTCTCTCTCATCACCTGCGGAGGATATTCGGCAATCACCTCTCCATCCTTCACCACCTTCTTCACAAAGCGCGGCCTCATCATACGTCCACCGTTGGCTATGGCATTATAGAATGTAAGAGTCGATATTGGCGGTATCTGTGTCTCGTAACCGATACTCATCCACGGTAGCGACGTCTTACTCCAGTTGACATACTGGCGGCCTTCCTTCTTCGGCATTCTTATACGCGCCGGTGACGATCCGGCAAGCGGAATCTTCAGGTCGTCGGCAAGTCCAAGACGGTAGATACCTTCAACGAATTTCTCCGGATGATCCTTATAATGGTCGTCGATAATACGGCTCACGCCTATATTCGAGCTCACCATAAGCGTCTGCGGCAGTGTCAGCATGCCATAGCCGCCGCGGCGCCAGTTATGATCGCGCATCTCGCGGCCATACATGGGCCACACACCTCCGGCCGTCTCCACACGTGCAGTGGTATCCACCACTCCGTCGTCGAGTGCCACCATAATGGAAGCAGTCTTGAACACTGAACCCGGTTCGAGCAGGTCGCTCACAGCATGGTTTTTTCTCTCGCGGTATTCGCCGTCACCACACTTCTCCATATTCACAATAGCCTTAACATCTCCGGTAGCCACTTCCATGACAATGGCCACACCCACGTTGCCATTTATCGCCTTCAGCTCGTCTATCACAGACCGCTCAGCCAAATCCTGCATAGTCACGTCTATTGTCGTAACAATATCCGCACCGTCGACAGGCGGAGTATCCATAATGCTCAGGAACTTGTTAAGCACCTTGCGACGATGTGTTATTCCATCTTCACCACGCAGCACTGAGTCGTAGGCCAACTCCAGTCCATAACGCGCCGAGTCCTTTGCACCGTACAGTTCACCGAGTGTACGTCCGGCCAGCGAACCATATGCACGCTTACGGGCATTGAATTCCTCGCAGTGGAATCCACTCCTGTACTTCAGTCTCATATTAAACACAGGGAGCGATTTCACTTCCACATAAGTGTTATAATTAATACGCTTTGGCCATATCGCCCAATGACGGCTCTGCTTCTCACGTCCTTCCTCAAGATGTTTTCTGAACTCCGACGCCTTCTTCTCCGGGAATATGGCGTTCAGCCCTGTAGCTATTGAATCGAGCTTTGCCTCCCAAAGTGAATCATTGCCGGCTTCGCGCAGAGCTTTAAAGTCCATGAAAACCTTATACTCAGGCAGCGACGAGGCCATAAGCAGTCCGTCGCAACTGAGAATATTGCCGCGCGTTGGCTTCACAGTCACACTGTCGGCCTTCACTCTGTCAGCCACATCAAGCCAAAAGTCACGGCGGGCAGTCATAATGTACATGGCCCTGGCCACCACCGACACGGCCACCAACATGAGCACAATGGCTATGAAACTGTAACGGGGTGTTATTTTCTTTGAATCGAACTTACTCATTCTGTGGAACGTTTATTATGTATGGAGGTTGTTTTGAAATATGCAACGTGCTGTCCTTACTCAGTCTGAGCTGTTCCAGCACACGGCTCTCGCGGCTCATCTCCGTGAGCATACTCGTGCTCGACAGAGCTTTATACTTTGCGTCCTTCAGTTCTTTGGTCAGATTATCTATCTGAATGAGATACTGTTGGCAGCTGTATCTGTTGGATATATATATCACAACAAAAAGCGTAATGAGCAGGAACACCCATATCTGTCGTCTTATCGGCTCCGTGTTGAGGATATCACCACCGAGTATTTTTCCCAAAGTAAAACTGCGTGAGAGCGGTTCCTCGCCTTCGTTGGCATGTTCTCTTATGACATCGGCCAGCGACTCCGGCTTCACATCTTCCTCCGGCGCGGCATCAGCAGCGACTGATTCTGACGTTTCCGGTTCCGTCTTACGGTCCTTCATGTTCATGATGACCTCCACGGGATCTATATCTTTCTTTTTCTCTTCTTCGTTCATATCTTCTCTGCTACTCTCAGTTTTGCGCTACGACTGCGCGGATTGACAGCCTGTTCCTCGTCAGTAGGCACAATCAGACGACCATCCACCGGGCGGAACGGCGTAAGTCTCCGACCGAAGAAATCCTGCTCCACACGTCCTTCTGCATTGCCGGATTTTATCATATTCTTCACAATACGGTCTTCTATCGAGTGATAAGTTATGACCGACAGACGACCACCCGGGCGCAACAGACGAGCTGCAGCGGAAAGCATTTCGCGCAGAGCGTCCATTTCATGATTCACTTCTATGCGGAGCGCCTGGAACAGGCGGGCCATGTCTTTCTTCTCGCGACCGCGACCCACATAAGGCTCTGCCGTCTTCAGCAGGTCACCCGTAGTAATCAGCGGAGCATTCGAACGGGCCTTGACTATGGCAGCCGCGATACGTCTCGACTGACGAAGTTCACCGTACATGTATATCACATCGGCCAAACGAGCCTCATCGTAATTGTTGAGTATGTCAGCAGCAGTCTTTCCCGAGCGCTTGTTCATGCGCATATCGAGCGGAGCCTCAAACCTGAAAGAGAATCCACGACTCTCGTCATCAAGATGATGCGACGACACCCCAAGGTCAGCCAGCAGACCGTCTATCTGCTCGACACCATAATAGCGCATCCAGTTCTCAAGATAGCGAAAATTGCTGCGCACGAAGGTAAACTTTTTTCCGGCATCCACAATATTGCGTTCTGCATCGGCGTCCTGATCAAAACTGAACAGGCGGCCGTTATCATCAAGACGCGAGAGAATTTCCCTCGAATGTCCACCACCACCGAACGTTACATCCACATACACTCCTCCTGGGCGTATGGCGAGTCCGTCAACGCTCTCCTTCAGCAGCACCGGCACGTGGTATGTGCCCGCCACCACCGGCATGGCGTTCTCATCTGTTATCTGTCGTATTGTTTTCATCTGTACCAATTGTCCCGCCGTACATAAGTGTCTCAAGCGCAGCACCGAACTCGGCGCTGTCCATAAACGGCGTCTGAAGTGCTTCGCTGCTCCATATCTCGATGGTGTCGCCCATACCGATGAATCTCACCGACTGACTTATTCCGGCCATCGCAAGATAGCGGCGCGGCAGAAGTATGCGACCGCTGGCATCTATCGTCAGGACTTCTGCATCGGACACAAACTGGCGGAATATCTGCTGATGAGCTGCATTCCAGCGGTTTAGCCGCGAGCGAAGCACATCCATCTGCTCATTCCATACCGATGCCGGATAAAGCACAAGGCACGACTGAAAAACATCCTTGCGCAGCACAAGACCTTCCTCGCCTGCAGGCTGCAGTTCTTTGCGAAAAACTGCAGGCAGGAAAACCCGGCCTTTGGCGTCGGTTCTGGCTTCTATGTTACCGATAAATCGCACTTTCACCTAATTAAACGTAATCTGGCTTCAAAGATACACAAAATCCACCACATTCACCCACTATTCTCCACGAAAATTTAAATATTTTTTTACAATCTCCCCGCAGCGCCACCACATCATCTTCGACACATCTCCGACGAGCTTAAGAAAAGCGATTTTATAATTAAAATATATCAACTATAAAAATGCTTTTGTTAAATAACCACACCACAAAGACACCCTTACACCCGGCGCACTTTTCAGCAGCAAAATCACCATCAAACAGCCTCATACACACAAACACATGAACATCTGCTACTTGCACAACAACACACAGCAATCCAACATAAACATACACCACAGAAAAGACGTTATTATTTCATGAAAAGCCCCACAAAAAACCAACAGACCCTCTGATGAAAAGACATCACCTTCAAACCTTAGCAAAGGAATACGCCTTATGCAAAACACCGATGAAATGGACAAAAAACAACGCACCGTAACAAAAATCCAAGACGACTTACCATCATGCCATAAAATATTTTTTCATTTATAAATTAACTTAAAATTGTTAACAAAACGAGACAGAAAACTTCAACCGTATAAACCACAACACAACGCCACGACACACCTGCATAATACCGAAAACACACTTTTCAAAATGATGGCATAATACATCCGATATTTTACATTGTCATGTCAAAAACGCTAACAAATGAACTTTTTTACATAAAAATATGAATATATTAAAAAACTTATGATAACTTTGCACCACATTAATGTTAAATACACGAATGCTCGAAACAACAGAGAGAACCATAGACCTTGACAAAATCATCCACGAGAAGATGGGTGCGAAAGCCAAATATGTGCCGGCGATTGCTGTGAGATGGCTGAAGCACATCATACACCAGGACGAGGTGAACAGGTTTTTATGGGAGAGCCGCGACAAAAAAGGCACAGAATGGCTTGAGGAATGCACCAGATACCTCGACATGACGCTTGAGATAGAAGGATTGGAGAATCTTCCCGACAAAAACGACGGCCGGCTCTACACTTTTGTATCAAACCACCCGCTCGGAGGAGTCGACGGTGTTGCGCTCGGAGCAATCATAGGCCGCCACTACGACGGACGCTTCAGATATCTGGTAAACGACCTGCTGATGAATCTTCCGGGTCTGGCACCACTCTGCATTCCAATCAACAAGACAGGAAAGCAAAGCCGAAGTTTCCCGGAAATGGTGGAAGCAGGATTTTCCGGCGACAATCATATTCTGATGTTTCCTGCAGGTATATGCTCACGAAAGATTGACGGACAGATACACGATCTGCCGTGGAAAAAGACATTCATTACAAAAAGTGTGGAGACACACCGCGACATTGTGCCGATACACTTCGGCGGACGCAACTCCGACTTTTTCTATGGTCTGGCCAACATATGCAAGGCACTGAACATAAAATTCAACATCGCAATGCTATTTCTTGTCGATGAAATGTACAAAAACGTGCACAAGAAATTCCGCGTGGCAATAGGAAAGCCGATACCATGGCAGACCTTCGACAAATCGAAAACAGCGATGGAATGGGCAAAATACGTACAGGACGAGGTTTATAAATTATGACATCCGGCCTCGGACTACGCAATTACCCGAACTGAAATATCCATATCATAAACTAACAAAAATGGAAGAAGCAATAATCCAACCGATCAGCAAAGAACTCATCAAAAGCGAGCTCACACCTGAGAGACAGCTGCGCATGACAAACAAAAGTCACAACGAAATATATGTCGTCACAGCAAACAACTCGCCGAACGTGATGAAGGAAATCGGACGACTGCGCGAAATAGCATTCCGCGAAGCAGGAGGCGGAACGGGAAAATCAATGGATATAGACGAATTCGACTTGGGCGAAAACTGCTACAAACAGCTCATCGTATGGAATCCTGAAGCAGAAGAGATAATCGGAGGCTACCGCTATATGCTCGGAACAGACTGGAAACTCAACGACAACGGACAGCCCAAGCTCGCCACCAGCCACATGTTCCACTTCTCCGACAGATTCATCAACGACTACATGCCATACACAGTGGAACTGGGACGTTCGTTCGTCTCTCCTGAGTATCAGAGTTCGAAGATGGGCTCAAAAAGTCTTTTCGCTCTCGACAACCTTTGGGACGGTCTCGGTGCTCTGACAGTTATTCGCCCGAACATAAAATATTTCTTCGGCAAGATGACCATGTATCCGTCGTACATCAGACGCGGAAGAGACATGATTCTCTATTTCCTGAAAAAGCATTTCGACGACAAGGAGAACCTCATCATACCGATGAAACCGCTGAAAATCGAAACTGACGAGAACGAATTGAGAGAACTTTTCTGCGAAGACGACTTCAAAAAAGACTACAGAATACTCAACCGCGAAATACGCAAGCTGGGCTATAACATCCCGCCACTGGTAAACGCTTACATGGGGCTCAGCCCGACAATGAAACTCTTCGGCACAGCCATCAACTACGGATTCGGCGATGTGGAGGAAACCGGTATTCTTATAACCGTGGACGAAATTCTAGAAGAGAAACGCATACGCCACATCGACTCCTTCATAAAGGAACATCCGGAAGCGCTGAAGATAACAAGCGGAGCCAACACCGTGATATACAAGGAAAAGGAATAACGTGACAACCACTTCCGTCACATCAAGGTGTGTACACCCATAACAAATCATACCCTACATTCCTAACCTTACCTAACGTAACAAACATTGTATTGCAGCACGCGGAAACACTGACAGACCGACCGCTGCAGTATGCTGAACATACAGGAAACGGGTGCGTGCACTCCACGCACCCGTTGACAAACCCGATACAGAACACGAAACCGGCACACTACCAGCCGGCTTCTGCTTTTTACAATCACACCGAAGCTGAAATTTTTTAACAACCTAATTTATCAACTTAACAGTAAAAACAATTTTTTATGAACGTCAAAACGCTTGTATCTGCTTTTGCTGTAGCTGCAATGATGTTATCCGGCAGCATGACTACAAAAGCACAGACTCCGAGACCGGAGTATCCGCGTCCGCAATTCGAACGCAGCGAATGGGTCAACCTCAACGGAACATGGACCTACTCATTCGACTTCGGCCGCACAGGAAGAGACAAAGGATGGCAGAACACCGCCGCATTCGACGGCAAGATCACCGTACCATTCTGTCCGGAAAGTTCGCTCTCAGGAGTGAAATACACCGATTTCATCAATACCATCTGGTATCAGCGCAAGATCAACATCCCTGCAGGATGGGAAGGAAAGAAGATATTGCTCAACTTCGGAGCAGTGGACTATGAATCACACATCTTCATCGACGGTAAACTCGTACGCCGCCACTTCGGCACAGGTTCTTCGTTCTCATGCGACATCACAAAATTCGTAAAGGCCGGCCAGCAGCACAACCTCGTAGTGCTCGTGAACGACAACCTGCGCGACCGCAAGCAGCCGGGAGGCAAGCAGAGCTTCGGTTTCTTCTCTGCAGGATGCAACTACACACGTGTGACAGGTATCTGGCAGACAGTATGGATGGAAGCTGTAGCAAAAGAAGGTCTGAAATCTGTGTTCGCAACTCCGGACATCGACCAGAAGCAGCTCGTCATTTATCCGCAGTTCTATCAGGAGAGCAACACAAACAAACTGGTTGTGACAATATACGACGGCAAGAAGGCAGTGGCTTCAAAGACAGTCAACTGCACAAACAACTCCGTTATCGTACTGCCTGTAAAGAACATGAAGCTGTGGAGTCCTGAGTCTCCGTTCCTCTACGACGTTACTTACAAAGTAGTGAAGGACGGCAAGACCATAGACGAAGTGAAGTCTTACGCCGGTATGCGCAAGGTGCACATCGCAAACGGATATTTCTATCTGAACAACAAACCATACTTCCAGCGCCTCGTGCTCGACCAGGGATATTATCCTGACGGCATCTGGACAGCACCTACCGACGAGGCTCTCAAAAGAGACATCGAACTCGGAAAAGAAGCCGGTTTCAACGGTGCACGTCTGCATCAGAAGAGCTTCGAGGAGCGCTATTATTACTGGGCTGACAAGCTGGGCTACCTCACATGGGGCGAGTCTGCAAGCTGGGGTATCGACGTAAACAACGAGCTGGCAGCACGCAACTTCATCTCCGAGTGGACAGAACTCGTGGAGCGCGACCGCAACCACCCGTCACTCGTTACATGGACTCCGCTCAACGAGACATGGGATGCCAATAACTCTGGCGTTTACACACGCTTTGTAGAAGACGTATACAACATCACAAAGGCTATGGACAGCACACGTCCGGTGAACGATGCCAGCGGTGACTGCCACGTGAAAACAGACATCTGGAGCGTTCACAACTACGAGCGTGATCCGGAAAGACTCAAACAGGCCTTCACATTCGAGAACGGCAAGGAGCCTTACCGCAACACAATGGATCGCAAGGACTGGCTCGCATGCTACGACGGACAGCCTTATATGGTCGATGAATTCGGCGGTCTTGCATGGATACGCGAATCTGAGCGCAAGGGCAACTCTTGGGGCTACGGTTCTGAAATCAAGTCGATGGAAGAGTTCTACAAGATTCTCCAGGCTGAGGTTGACGCTCTGAAGGACAGCAAGCACGTGGTTGGCTTCTGCTATACACAGCTCACCGACGTTGAGCAGGAGCAGAACGGTATCTACTACTACGACCGTACTCCGAAGTTCGACATGAAACGCATCAAGGAAATCTTCGAAAGAATACCTTCTATTATTGAGAATCCGCAGGATCTGAGCTATTAATAATAGCCCTACAATACAAGAAAACCGGAGACGCTTTCTGCGCTCCGGTTTTTTATTTTCCGTTTCTTTCAGATGCCCGTTATTCTCTGTCACAAGGTCAGTTTCCTGTTCTGCATAAATTCTACTGTGATTGCCTGCAATAAAAACATGCGACATCTGTCCCGTATCGGCATTGTTGCTTTCAGTTGAAATAGATGCAATATGGGCCAGTTACAGATTTTCAGTATCCTGCGATTTCTCCGTCCGAGTTTTCTGTTCTACCCACAAAAATAAGCAAGAATTTGCGGACTGACTCACCATCGGACGCAAATACGCGAAATATGAGAGGATGATGCAAGTAGCTGAACAGCAAAGACTTATGTCTGATGCACATTTCTTCGTCCTGCGATAAGCACTGTTTCAGCATGCGATATGGTCCATATCAGGGGCTGAAATGAACCAGATCACACCCTAAAATAGACTGAATCAGACCATGAAACGGGCATTATCAGAACGCATAATGAATTATACGGTACTCCACAACAGGGTATGACACAAGTCTGTACGAAGCGAACCGGCCTTCTTTATATAGCATTTAACATTTCTTTACATCTCTTTTGCGATTTTATTTTGTCAAAAAAAAGTCAAG
>OLRN01000027.1_pt1 | contig 143436 bp, 94 predicted proteins | sample 1673001 | NCBI WGS metagenome assembly OLRN01 (sample SAMEA3136745, study PRJEB25190) | human gut metagenome | biome: human gut; feature: human-associated habitat; material: faeces | place: Austria | collected 2013 | reverse complement strand
CCGCCCTTGTTCCGTCCGGACGGTGTGCGTGGGAGCCTTGCCGGCCCTGGCTCCGTGTGCGCCTCATATTATATAAGGTGCGGGCTCTGCCTCCTTGTGGCTGTTCTTTGCATGAAAGAGTGTCCTCCGCATGGGATTTTCCCTGAATGCGATGCAAAGGTATGCAATGGCGATTGGGCGGTCAATAGTGGCAGGGAGTTCATATAAGGGTATGCAGTATGGCGTTGTCGGATGCGGCATGTTTTATTATTGAAATGTGTATCGGAAAATATTTAACCATTTAATATCATATTTTTACCAGTTGGACAATATTCTCCGATGTCTGATACCAATCTGCAAATTTGCCATTTGTGGCTGTGTTTACATTTATTTATTTTTGCTGCCGAAACAGTTAATAAATTTTACTTATGACAGTCATGACTTCTGCTGTCGGATTCAAGAAATAATTGAAAATATCAGAAGTATTCTATTGCATATTAATCTCAATAATTTGTCGATATATTTAACGAAAAAACAGATTAGAAATGAACAAAAAATTTATCTTTTCAATTGTGCCAGGCATAGCATTGGCACTGTGTTCGGTGGCATTCTCTTCATGTGGTGATGATGAAGAAGAAAACAGCGGTGGCTCTAATCCCGGCGGGCCTTCTGTGACCTTCTCTGACAAGTTGCTTACTCAGGCAGGTCAGTACATTTTCCATTATGATGAAAAGAAACGTTGCAACGTTGTTGAAACATACGATTATTATGACGGACCGTTCAAGGAAGTGGAAATAGATTATAGTGATAATTCCGTTTACTTTGATTCTGAAGGCATGGGAATGAAGGTTGCTTTCAATCAAAAAGGATACATTACAAAATTGTCCGGTTCGTGGAACGAGAATGAAGAAGGAGAAGTATCAAGCGGCAGTTTGAGCATATCGTTCACTTATGACAAAAGCAACCATATTACATCTACGACTCTTACTTCTGACGAGAAAGAAATATATGAAGGAATTGAATTTAAATATTCAGGCACCGGAAAATCGACTTATACCTGGAGTAATGATAATCTCGTGAACATAACAACCAAATATGTAGATTATGAAAATGGAGAAAAGTCTGAAACCATAGATAAATATGACATAACATATAATGAAGGTATGGAAAACAAAGCAAGACAGATTCCTGTTGTCTTGAGTTATTACCTGATAGATTACGATATTTCTTCTGTAGCAATTGTCGGTTTGTTCGGTGTCGGTCCTAAGAACTTGCCGGAAATAATAATTAACGAATATACAGAAGACGGTGAAAGCTATGAACCGTATGAAACTAACGTAAGCTATGAACTGAACAGCGACGGCACAATAAAGAGTGAAAATATAGACGGGGAGATACAAGATTATGCCTATACTGCGATCAATGATGTGAGAAGTAAGATGGCTTCATCTTCTGCAAAGCATTATGCAGGTCCCAAAGCAAAGAAAGCAGGAACAAAACTGTTTAGAATGCTCAAACATCTGCAGAAACGCAATAACGTTGTGTTGCAAAAATAATGATAGGTTGAGATTTTAGAAATGTATTCTTTATATGTTGGTGAAATTGGATTTATGCGGATTTAATTTCACCAACGTATAACAAATTAATTATCGTATGAAAAAGTTATTGAAATTAAGAGGAGCGTTATATGTAATGCTTAGTGTAATTTTTATTGCAGGTTGTTTGGCTGCATGTGGAAGTGATGATGAAGATGAAGGTACAACTATAGGAGAAGATTTTTACGGAACCTATTGTTATACTTATGATAATATTTATTTGTATTATACATTTGACAGAGATAAAACGGGGCGATATGAATTAGTAAACAAGAAGGGTATTACTTCTTCTTATGCAGAGTATACTTATTCGTTCAAAGGCAATACAATAAAGCTGAAAGGAGTGAAGATGAATACAGATGGTGTTGTTGATCCGAATTGGACAACAACTCTTGAATATCGTGGCGGTTATATTTTCTGGGGAGAACAACAATACCAAAAGATATATTGATTCCTTGGTAAAAATAAATTCGCTGATGCGTATTATATAATAAAGGTTATAAAAGAGGATGTGTCAATAAGCATATCCTCTTTTTTATATTTGTTTTTGGTGTGGCAGAGCTGTATCTCTGCTGCTTCCTAAATGATTCTGTCCGGCTGTGTCAGGATGTTTTTGTGTCGGCGTAGGCGAGTGCTTCGGCCCGTGCTATGATGTCCTCGCGTCCGAGGCGTTTCATGCTTATGTTGCTCAGGTCGAATTCGTTGTCGTCGACAGCGGTGTCTGTGGTGTTTGTGCTCACCGGTCTGTCTTCTACGGGCTGTGGAGTGCTGTTGTCGCCTGTGTCGGGCAGTGCTGCGGTGGGCTCTTCCTCCATCTTTGTGCGGTTGGTTTTGGCCGCGAATATCTCGTCGATGAACTGCGGTTCCTTGCGCAGTCTTGCCAGTGTGAGCTTCGATGCCATCTGCTGGCTTTCCTTCTTGCTGTATCCGGTGCCCTCACATCCGGCAATGCCTTCTATCTCAACGGCATATCTGAACATCGGGCTTCCCTGCTCGTCTTTCTTCTGTTCGATGATCTTGAACTCGAGCATCACGCGGTTTTTCTGGCTCCACTCTATGAGTTTGCTTTTGAAGTTCACCTCGCGATAGGCAACCTTGTCGATGTTCACCATCTCACTGAGTATGCGTTTTTTCATGAATCGCATACAGGCGTCGTAGCCCCGGTCGAGATATATTGCTCCCACGAGAGCCTCGAAAGCGTTGCCGCCCATGTAGCTGTTGTGCGAAGAACCGTGGCTGCTGTAGCATATCAGCTGGTTTATCCCCATTTCCTGTGCCAGCTTGTTGAGCATTTCGCGCTGCACGAGTTTGCTTCTTGTGTTTGTGAGGAAGCCTTCGCGTTTGCCCGGGAAATGGCGATAGACTATGTCGCCGACGGTCGCATCGAGTATGGCATCGCCGAGAAATTCGAGCCTTTCGTTGTTCACGGGCTTGCCTTTCTCATTGCGTTTGAACATGCTTTTGTGCATGAGCGCGAGCTTGTAGAGCGAGATGTCGTGCGGATAGAATCCGATGATCCGGTATAAAGACAAATAAAGCTCCTTTTCCTTTCGGAAGGGGAGCTTTATCCGGTCTATAATATTATTCAGCATATTTCTTGAATACTACACATGCATTGTGACCGCCGAAACCGAATGTGTTGCTCAGTGCGGCCCTTACTTCTCTTTTCTGTGCCTTGTTGAAAGTGAAGTTGAGGTTGTAGTCCACGTTTTCGTCCTTGTCGTCCTCGTCGTGGTTGATTGTAGGAGGAATGATGTCGTTCTTTACAGAAAGAACAGAAACCATTGCTTCTACTGCACCGGCAGCACCAAGCAGGTGGCCAGTCATTGACTTTGTAGAGCTGATGTTCAGCTTGTATGCAGCCTCGCCGAACACTTCCTTGATGGCTTTTGCCTCAGAAACGTCGCCTACAGGTGTTGATGTTCCGTGCACGTTGATGTAGTCGATGTCCTCCGGTTTGAGTCCGGCGTCGGCCAGAGCGGCTTCCATCACGAGCTTTGCACCAAGTCCTTCCGGATGAGATGCTGTGATGTGGTGAGCGTCGGCGCTCATGCCTTCGCCTACCATTTCGGCGTAGATCTTAGCACCGCGTGCCTTAGCATGCTCCAGTTCCTCGAGGATGAGACATCCTGCGCCCTCACCCATTACGAATCCGTCGCGGCTTGCGCTGAACGGACGTGATGCGTGTTCTGGATCGTCGTTGCGTGTGGAGAGTGCGTGCATGGCGTTGAAACCGCCTACACCGCATGCGCAGATAGCTGCTTCGGCACCACCGCTGACAATCATGTCGGCCTTGCCCAGGCGTATGAGGTTGAATGCGTCGGCCAGTGCGTTTGTAGAAGAAGCACATGCCGATGTTGTTGTATAGTTCGGACCATGGAAACCATACATGATTGATATGTGTCCAGACGCGATGTCTGCAATCATTTTCGGAATAAAGAAAGGATTGAATTTAGGTCCGTTCTCTTTGTTCTGTGCGTAGTAAGACACTTCGTCCTCGAATGTCTTGATACCACCGATGCCTACACCGAATACCACGCCGACACGGTTCTTGTCGATTGTCTCCAGATCCATGCCGCTGTCTTTCACTGCCTGCATGGCCGAGATGATGGCAAACTGTGTGTAACGGTCCATCTTGCGCGCTTCCTTGCGGTCGATGTAGTCGTTGATGTTGAGGTTCTTCACCTCGCATGCAAACTGGGATTTGAACTTAGAGCAATCAAACTGTGTAATAGGAGCGGCACCGCTTTTACCGGCAATGAGGTTGTTCCATGTCTCTTCGACGCTGTTTCCCACCGGTGTTACAGCACCAAGGCCTGTTACTACTACTCTTTTTAATTCCATTATATTGATTTTGATTATGTTAGAATAAAAAATTTATGGTTTATGGTGAATGAGTTCCGATAATTTCATTCTTCAGGGCATTTGTCTTGAATATTTGTCATAAAAAACGACAAACACCGGCATATGTCAAAAACGAAACGAAATTACAGCTCATTAACCATAAGCCATAAAGAATAAACTTCAGGAAAGTTTATTTTGTATTTTCCTCGATATAGCTGATTGCGTCGCCAACAGTTGCTATCTTTTCAGCCTTATCGTCTGGAATAGAGATACCGAATTCCTTTTCGAATTCCATGATGAGCTCAACGGTGTCCAGAGAGTCTGCACCAAGGTCGTTTGTGAAACTTGCTTCAGGCTTTACGTCTGCTTCATCAACACCGAGTTTGTCAACGATAATGGCTTTTACTTTAGATTCGATTTCTGACATAATTTTAAATTTTAAAGTGTTTGTAAATAATATCCTATTTTTGTAAATCGTTGCAAAGGAACAACTTTTTATTTACATGGACAAATATTTTTTTGAAAAATCGACGCATCTTTGCACAAATACATAACAATTGTGCAAAAAAAGACCACCTTTTCCTTCTTTCAGTCTGATTATCATAACACTACGGGCGCATATCGGCATGCACAACGCTGTGTGACAGCGTTTTCAGCGGTGCCAAGGTGCGAAAAATCGTTCTATTTATTTGCATGTTTGCCCCTTTTAAGCTATATTTGCATGTACATGAGCCGGTGTCGCGGACAGAAAAGTCATGTGCGTGACGCTGTGGCCGTGTATCAAAACTGATTACATTTAAATCTAAACAGAATGTCATTTACACAACTTTGCAGCCGCGTGTTCTGTCAGGCGATAAACGACTATCACGTGAAAGACAACGTTGATACGGCAATCAGCAATCCTTACGACAGAGATGAGATTGAGAACAGACTCTATCTCAAATGCTGGATTGACACCGTGCGGTGGCATTTCGAGGACATCATACGCGATCCGCACATAAATCCTGTGGAGGCACTGTCGCTCACAAGGCGCATCGACCGCTCCAGTCAGGACCGCACGGACATTGTGGAGCAGATAGATTCGTACTTCATGCACAAGTACAGCAACGTGAAAGCGCTGCCCGATGCCACCGTAAACACAGAGAGTCCGGCGTGGGCAATAGACCGTCTGTCCATCCTTGAACTCAAGATATACCACATGCATGAGCAGACCATGCGCACCGACGTATCGGCCGAACATATCGAGAAATGCAAGGCAAGGCTCGCCGTGCTGCTTGAACAGAAGCGTGACCTGTCCTCGGCCATAGACACTCTGCTCGATGACATTGCTGCAGGACGCAAGCACATGAAGGTGTACAGACAGATGAAAATGTACAATGATCCTTCTACAAATCCTGTGTTCTACAAGAAATAAACACGTTCTCACCCAATAAAAATTCATCATCCAAGACGTCATGAAAACTGACCACCTGCTGATAATGAGATTCTCGGGCCTCGGAGACGTGGCCATGACAGTACCCGTGGTATGGTCGCTGGCGCGCCGCTATCCGCATCTGCGCATCACGGTGCTCAGCAGTCCATTCGCAAGAGTGTTCTTCGATAGAATCGCGCCGAATGTAGGCTTCATGGAGGCCGACCTGAAAAACGAATACCGCGGAGTGAAAGGTCTCAACGCGCTTTACAGGCGCCTCACCGCAAAGCAGTTCACCGCAATAGCCGATCTGCACAATGTGCTGCGCTCCGGATATCTGCGCATGCGTTTCAACATCGACCGCTACCGCGTGGAACACATCGACAAGCACCGCCGCGAACGCCGACAGCTTGTGGCCACCACAGGCAAACAGATGGTGCAGCTGCCGCCGGTGTTCGAGCTGTATGCCGACGTTCTGGCACGCCTCGGCTATCCTATAGATCTGGATTTCACCTCGATGTTTCCGCCCGCAGGCGGTAACATACGCCTCATATCCGCTCTTGTGGGCGAGAAAAAGCCTTTCCAGCAATGGATAGGTGTGGCGCCGTTCGCAGCATATCAGGGCAAGGCCTATCCGTTGGAGCTCATGGAAAGAGTGATAGACGAACTGTCCCGACGCCATCCCTCGTGCCGTATATTCTTCTTCGGCAACAACAGCGACAAGGAACGCCGTGCGCTCGATGCACTTGCCGAGGGCCGAAAGAACTGCATCAACGCTTCGGCCGCGCTCGGATCGATATACAACGAACTCATACTCATGAGTCATCTCGACGTGATGCTCAGTATGGACAGTGCCAACATGCACCTCGCCTCGATTGCCGGAACGCCGGTTGTGAGCATCTGGGGAGCCACTCATCCGCTTGCAGGATACATGGGATGGCATCAGCGTCCCGACGATGTGGTGCAGACCGACATGCCATGCCGTCCTTGCAGCATATCGGGCAACCGTCCGTGTCTGCGTGGCGACTACGCCTGCCTTACTTCCATACAACCCGTCAGCGTTGCCGACAGAGTGGACCGCGTGCTCGTTCGATAAGGCGACGCATGTCAGACAAGACATAGATTATACATATATATAATAAGGAGATGCCGGATCAGACATCTCCTTATTGTTTTTATCCGCAGCCTTCAGTTTCGTACGGTTATATAATAATGGCCCGGTAGAAATCCGTCGGGGATTGCTACGATAAAAGAAACTGCGGTTCCTATCCCGAATAATCGTTGTTTTCTTCTGTCGGAATGAAAACAATATGGGGCACTTACAGTTTTTCAGCATCCTGTGTTTTTTCCGTCTGAGTTTTCAGTTCTACCCCAAAAAATCAGCGAGTATTTGCGCGCTGACTCTCCGTCTGACGCAAATTCGCGAATTATGAGAGGTTGATATAAAATATTGAATATCAGAGACTTGTGTTTAAAGGATATTCTATCGCCCTGCGATAAGCACCGTTTCAGCATGCGATTAAGTCCGTTTCATGGGCTGAAATGCACCAAACCGCACCGTGATACAGGCTGAACCAGACCATAAAACGGGCATTATCGGAAAGCAGGACTGACTGTTATGAACTGTGGTATAGGGTATGCCATAAGGCGATACTGAGCGAAACAGCCTTTATAACCCTTGGTTTAACATTTCTTTACATCTCTTTCCCGATTTTATTTTGTCAAAAAAAAGTCAAGAAAATCTGTAAGTACGTCGTGCGGGTTTTCTTTAAAAAGCCCTTCATGAGGTGTGAGAAAAGCCACGGGAAGTTTGCGTCTGCCGTGGGAGGAAGATTTTCTGTTTGCGGCAATGTGAATTTATTACTACGTGAGGAAAAGTCCGTCGCTGTCTGTGCCATTCCGTGTTGTCTGGATGTTCCTCGTCCTTCCATGGTGATTTATGAATAAAAAACCGTCCTTACGGAATTTCTACAGGACATATTATAATATGTACGGGGCCATGCACTTATTGTTATGTGCATGGCCCCGTGTCTTTATTTGTCGGGAGCGATGCTGCCGTGGCAGCACGCCGTTCTGTATATCCTATCTGAAAAGCGACAGCGCGATGCCCCGTTCCAGTCCGCGTAGCTCAGCCAGTCCGCGCAAGCGGCCTATGCACGAATAGCCGGGGTTGGTGTGTTTGCGTAGGTCGTCTATCATCTGATGGCCGTGGTCGGGACGCACCGGTATGGACACCTTGCGGCGCTGTTCCACCTCGAGCAGTGCCTTCATCATGCCATACATGTCCACATCGCCCTCAAGATGGTTGGCCTCATGGAAATTTCCTTCTTCGTCGCGGCATGTGCTGCGCAGATGAACGAAGTTTATGCGGTCGCCGAACTCATACATCATCGCTACCAGATCGTTGTCGGCGCGCACTCCGAACGAGCCTGTGCACAGACAAAGTCCGTTCGACGGGTTGGGCACACGCTCCGTCAGCTGTCTGAAGTCGTCGGCTGTCGAGAGTATGCGCGGCAGTCCGAAGAGCGGGAACGGCGGGTCGTCGGGATGTATCACGAGGCTTGTGCCTGTCTCGTCTGCCACGGGCGCTATCTCCGAAAGGAAGTAAACCAGGTTGTCGCGCAGCCGTGTGGCGTCTATGTCGCGGTAACGGTCGAGCGCCTCTCTGAACTGGTCGAGCGTGAAACTCTCCTCCGCTCCCGGCAGACCTGCTATGATGTTGCGCGTGAGCTGCTGTTTCTCGTCGTCCGACATCTGCTCGTAGCGCAGGCGTGCCGTGTGTTTCTCCGCGTCAGTATATTCGCTCTCGGCTGCCTGTCTTTTCAGAATGTACAGGTCGAAAGCCATCAGCGCCGCCTTCTCGAAGCGCAGAGCCCTCGAGCCGTCGGGCATTCTGAAGGCCAGGTCGGTGCGGGTCCAGTCGAGCACGGGCATGAAGTTGTATGTCACGCACCTTATGCCGCACTCCGCCAGGTTGCGCAGTGTCGTCTTGTAGTTGTCTATATAACGGTGGTAGTCGCCCGTCTGTGTCTTGATGTCCTCGTGCACAGGCACGCTTTCCACAACGCTCCACACGAGTCCTGTCTCGGCTATGAGCGTCTTTCTACGCATTATCTCGTCTATGGTCCACACCTCTCCGTTGGGTATGTGGTGCAGAGCGTGCACCACGTCGGTGGCTCCTGCCTGGCGTATGTCCCACAGGCTCACAGGGTCGTCCGGCCCGTACCATCGCCATGACTGCTTGCATAAATACATATATCGTTCTGTTTTGTTGTTTCATTAAAACGATATTCCTCCGCCGCATTGTTCCTCGCAGGGAACAGTGTCTTGTATATCGTTTATGCGGCAGGAAGAATATCGCGTACGGTTTTTGTGTGTTTATATTGAGAAAGCGTCGAAACCGCCGTCCACCACAGTCACTGTGCCTGATACAAACCGTGATGCATCGCTGGCCAGCCACTGCAGTGTGCCCAGCAGTTCTTCCGGTTCGCCGAACCGTCTGAACGGAGTGTGGGCTATTATAGTTTCGGCGCGCTTCGTAAGGTTACCGTCTTTGTCTGTGAGCAGTGTGCGGTTCTGTTCTGTCAGGAAGAAGCCCGGAGCCACTGCGTTCACGCGCAGTCCCGGTCCGAACTTCGATGCGAGTTCGCCGCACATGTATTTTGTGAAGTTTATCACTGCCGCCTTTGCCACGCCATATCCTGCTACACGTGTCAGCGGACGCAGGCCGGCTTCGGACGCAATGTTTATTATCGAACCGGACTGCTGTTTCACCATGGCCTCTGCAAAGACCATCGTGGGCAGCACTGTGCCGAAGAGGTTGAGGTCAACCACCTGTCGCACGGCTTCGGTGTCGAGGTCGAAGAAAGTCTTGTCGGGCGCTATCGTCGCTCCCGGCATATTGCCTCCGGCAGCGTTTATCAGCACGTCGATGCGTCCGTATGTGTCCATTATGGTGGCGTAGTTGTCTTCCAGTTTTGCCCTGTCGAGCACGTCGGTGGCGAGAAACATTGCCTCTCCGCCTTTGGTGTGTGCCTCTTCCGCCAGCCGGTTGCCAACCTCAGTGTTGCGGCCGAGTATCACTACCTTCGCACCTTCCCCGGCAAAATGGCTCACCATGGCGCGTCCCAGCACGCCGGTGGCTCCGGTTATGACGATCACTCTGTCTTTTACGCTAAACAAATTCATATCATGTCATTTATTGTTCACTCTTCTTTTATTCCTTTTATCTATGTCCTGCCGTCGCCGCAATGCCTGCGTCGGTGCATGGCGCGACGTCGGCTGCTGTGTGCGTCAGTCGGTTATGAGCTTGTATTTCGGCACAAGCGTCTTCATGATGGTCCATCCCACGAGATAAGCCACCGAGCAGATGCAGAATATTATGAAGTATCCTGCCGGCTTGCCTGTGAATCCCATGAACTCGAGCTGCACGTTGTCGGCATATACAAACAGGTTGCCCGCACATGTCTGCATGAGCATCGAGCTCACGCCTCCCGCCATTCCGCCGATGCCTGTGACGGTGGCGATGGCCTTCTTCGGGAACATGTCGCTCACGGTTGTGTATATATTGGCCGACCACGACTGGTGTGCGGCGCATCCAAGACCTATGAGCACCACCGGGAACCATGGCGACAGTGTGCCCAACGGTTGCGCGAAGAGCACCACCAACGGCACAAACGCGAAGATGAGCATGGCTCTCATGCGTGCCGCATAAGGATTGGATCCGGTACGGTTGATGAATATCGTGGGGAGCTTTCCGCCCCAGAGCGACAGCATGGTGATGGCATACAGCGTGAAGATGAGCGCCATGCCAAGACCTTCGGAAGTCTTTATGCCGAACTGGGTGTTGAGATATGACGGTGTCCAGAAGAGGAAAAACCACCACACACCGTCCGTACAGAACTTGCCGAGTACGAACGCCCACGTCTGTCTGTACTTGAAACACTGCAACAGCGGCATCTTCTTCTCTTCGCTGCCGGCCTTCTGTTCGGCCATCATTTCGGCTTCCAGTTTCTTGTCCTGTTCGATATATTCGAGCTCGGCATCGTTTACGAACCTGCTCTCACGCGGTGGTTTGTACATGAACACCCAGAAGCCCATCCACACAAAACCCATCACACCGATGATGACAAACGCCATCTCCCAGCCCCAGTGCTTTGCCAGCAGCGGTATGGTGAGCGGTGCCACGAGTGCGCCGATGGATGCTCCGGCGTTGAATATGGATGTGGCGAAGGCGCGGTCGCGCTTCGGGAAATACTCGGCCGTCACCTTCACGGCAGCCGGAAAATAGCCCGCCTCGCCTATGGCAAGCACGCAGCGCGCCGCCAGAAAGAAGTACATGCTCGCTGTGGCTATCATCACTGCCATGTCGCCCGTTGCTGCTATGAGTTGTGTCTTGTCCTCCAGACCGGTGCAGAACTCCGTGGCAATGCCGCACAATGCGTGCAGACACGCTCCGGCCGACCATATGCCGATGGACCAGAGAAAGCCCGCCTTCGTGCCGAGCCAGTCAACCGCACGGCCGGCAAACAGCATGCCGATGGCATATACTATGGAGAATGTTGCCGTGACATATCCGTAATGAATCTCGTTCCAGTGGAACTCAGGTTTTATGAATTCGTCCCATGTGAGCGATAGCACCTGTCGGTCGAGGTAGTTTATGGTAAGAGCCAGGAACATCATTATGCAGATGGTCCATCTGTAGTTGGTCATTTTCTGTGTGAGTGGATTGCTGGTCTTGTTCATATTTCAGGTTTTCGGTTTGTTGTTTCAGGTCATTGTCTTGCCCGGCTTATGATGTCGAGCGCATAACGGCACTTCTCTGTTATGTAGTTCCAGTCGCCGGCAGCTATGCGGTCCTTCGGAAACAGTTTCGAACCCATGCCCACACATGTCGTGCCGGCCTTCATCCATGCCGTGAGGTTCTCCTCTGTCGGCTCTACGGCTCCCGTTGCCATTATCATCGACCAGGGCAGCGGAGCCATGACGTTCTTCACGAACGACGGACCGCCCACGCTTCCTGCCGGGAATATCTTCACCAGGTCGCAGCCCAGCTCGTGTGCCTCGCCTATCTCGGTTGCCGATCCGCAGCCGGGAGTGTAGGGCACAAGCCGGCGGTTGCACAGCCGCGCCACCTCGGCGTTGAGATATGGTCCGACGACGAAGTTGGCGCCGTTCTGCAGATAGAGTGCGGCTGTTGGTGCGTCGATCACCGATCCCACGCCCAGAATCATCTCCGGACACTCCTTGCGGCAGAACTTCATCAGGGCGGTGAACACCTCAAGCGCGAAGTCGCCGCGGTTGGTAAACTCGAACACTCTCACGCCGCCCTCGTAGCATGCTTTCAGTACGCGGCACGCCACTTCCGTGTCGCTGTTATAGAATACAGGCACCATGCCTGTGCGGCAGATGGTGTCCAGCACCTGCATTTTGCTGAATGTTGCCATATATAATAATGTTTTTTATTTTCTTATCTTGAAACTCTTCCTGAGCCGTCACCTTTCATCAGGTTCTCCACTTCGCCGACGCTCACTTCGTTGTAGTCGCCGTATATGGTATGCTTGAGGCACGATGCCGCTGCCGCGAAGTCGAGTGCGTACTGGTCGTTGCCCGGATGTGTCATCAGACCGTATATCAGTCCTCCCATGAACGAGTCGCCTCCGCCCACACGGTCGACGATGTGTGTTATGTCGTAGCGCGGCGACTGATAGAGCGTCTTGCCGTCGTAGAGTACTCCGCCCCACGTGTTGTGGTTGGCGTTCACCGATCCGCGCAGCGTGATTACCACTTTCCTGGCCTTTCCGAAGCGGCGCATGAGCTGCTCGCATACGCTTTCAAACTCGGCTGCACGCACGTCACCGTCCGTTGCCGTGGCGTCGAATCCTTCGGGTTTTATGCCGAACACCTTCTCGGCGTCCTCCTCGTTGCCGAGTATGACGTCGCATCCCTCCACCAGTGCAGGCATAACCTCTGCCGCCGTACGGCCGTATTTCCAGAGGTTCTTCCTGTAGTTGAGGTCGCACGACACTGTGAGTCCCAGTCTGTTGGCGGCCTTTATGGCCTCCAGGCATACGTCCGCCGCACCCTGGCTGATTGCCGGTGTGATGCCGGTCCAGTGGAACCACTCGGCACCTTCGAACACTTTGTCCCAGTCTATCATGCCCGGCTCTATCTCAGACACCGCAGAATGAGCCCTGTCGTATATCACTTTGCTTGCTCTTGCCACTGCGCCCGTCTCAAGAAAATATATTCCCAGGCGCGTGCCACCATATATTATATTGTCCGTTTTCACTCCATGCTTGCGCAGATCCTTAACGCATGCCTGTGCTATGTCGTTCTCGGGCAGACGTGTCACGAACTCAACGTCCATGCCGTAGTTTGCAAGCGACACCGCCACGTTGGCCTCGCCACCGCCGAAAGTGGCGCTCAACTCACCGGCCTGACTGAAACGCAGGTAGCCCGGAGTGGCGAGACGAAGCATTATCTCGCCGAAAGTCACGATCTTTGCCATATATATTTGTGTTTATATTTTCTGTTCAGAAGTTGAAATATCGTTTCGCGTTGTTGTATGAAATGTCGGCCACCATCTGACGGATGAAGTCCATCTCGCTGCCTGGCAGCTTGCCTTCCTCTATGTCTTTGCCTATCATGTCGCAGAGTATGCGGCGGAAATACTCGTGGCGCGGATATGAAAGGAAGCTCCTCGAGTCTGTCAGCATGCCCACAAAGCGGCTCAGCAGTCCCATGGCCGACAGTGTGTTCATCTGCTTGCGCATGCCGTCCTCCTGGTCGAGGAACCACCATCCCGAACCTAGTTGCATCTTTCCTGCCACCGTCGAGTCGTTGTATGTGTAGGCAAGTGTGGCAAGCACCTCGTTATCTTTCGGATTAAGACTGTAGAGAATAGTCTTTGTGAGCTTGCCTTCACGGTCGAGCCGGTCGAAGAAACGGTGTCCGGTGATGGAGCAGTTCACCTCCATTATTGCGTCGAATCCTGTGTCCGGTCCGAGCATACGGTACATACGTGTCGAGCTGTTGCGCACCACGCTGATGTGATATTGCTGTGCCCAGCCCTTTTCCCAGTCCATTATGGCGAGCTCGTAGAGCAATGCGCTTCTGAATAAAGATACCTCCGCGGCGTCCGGAGTATGGCCTTCCATCACCTTGTTGAACACGCGGTTCACCTCGGTCTCGGTGAAATCGTCGGCGTAGAAGTTGTCCATGCCGTGGTCGGACAGCCGGCATCCCAGCGACGCGAAGAAGTCGTGACGCCGGCGCAGTGCCGTCAGCAGGTCGGTGTATGAGTGTATTTCCATGCCGGCAGCCTCGCCCAGCTTCTCCATGTAAGCCCTGTACGTTGCGGGATTGTCAATGCCCAGCGCCTTGTCGGGCCGCCATGTGGGATATACTCGTGTGCTTATGGGATGGTTTTTCAGATAGACGTGATGCTCCAGACTGTCCGCCGGATCGTCCGTAGTGCACACCACCTCGACGTTGAAACGCTTCATTATGTTCTGCGCACGGAACTCCTCGGTATGCAGCATGGCCGTGCAGGCGTCGTAAATCTCGCGTGCTGTCTCCGGTTTCAGTATCGTGTCGATGCCGAATACCCGGCTCAGCTCCATGTGAGTCCAGTGATACAGCGGATTGCGCATGGTGTAGGGCACGGTCGCCGCCCACTTCTCGAATTTCTCGTAGTCGCTCCTGCCGCCTGTGATATATTCCTCGTCGATGCCGTTGCCACGCATGGCCCTCCACTTGTAGTGGTCGCCTCCGAGCCATATCTCGGCCAGATTGTCAAACTGATGGTTCTCGGCTATCATCTTAGGATCGAGATGACAGTGATAATCTATGATGGGCTGATGCTCCGCCGCGGTGTGGTAGAGTTCCTTGGCGGCGTCGTTCGTCAGCATGAAGTCTTTGTTTATAAACATTACGGATGGTTGTGAGGTAAATTAACTAAAGCTCCGGCAAATATAAATATATTTCTCCGTGTTCGTGCACGTTTATCCGATTTTAAAGAACTTTAATATTTGCCATCGTCCGTATATCACTGTTCTGCGGTGCTGATGACGGAATATGGATGTACTGATATAAACGGCTGATAATGTGATATATACGGGCTGATGCAAGCCTCTCGGCCTTATGCCGTGACGTATATGGCGGCTTTCATTTGGTGTGTTTCGTGCCCGTGCACGGAAAATGCACACTCCTTACACTCTATGACATATGATTGGTGTGCCGTTGTGGTCTTATTGAAAATGAACTGAAACTACTTGCGGCTTTTGATACGGTTTATGATAATTATGTATTATATTTGCAGAACCTGATAACACATACAACAAAACCGTTCTGACATGAATGAGGAGAAACGCATAACAGTAAAAGACATAGCGACGCTGGCCGGAGTGTCGAAGGGCACGGTGGACCGTGTGCTCCATAATCGGGGCGAAGTGTCGGAGGCAAGCCGCGAGAAGGTGATGAAGATTGCGCGGCAGATAGGCTACAAACCCAACGTGCACGCATCGCTGCTCGCCTCGCAGAAGAAATATCTCATGGCGTGCATGATTCCCGAATATGCTCCGGGCGAATACTGGGATCTTGTGGCCAAAGGCATCACGGCGGCGCAGAAGAAGGCCGAACCGTTCCATATAAGTATACAGATGTTCAAGTACGACCTGTTCTCCGAACGCTCTATGGACGAGTGTTTCACATGTGTGATGGAGCAAAGGCCTGATGCCGTGGTCATGGCTCCTACCTTCCAGACGCGTGCTCGTGCCATTATGGAAACGCTACACAGCAAGGATATACCCTGCCTTCTGATAGACTCGTGTCTGCCGGTCTGCAATTATCTGGCCTACTTCGGCCTGCACATGTTCCGCAGCGGATATCTGGCGGCCCATCTGCTCACCGACAGATGCAGCGCCGGAAAGATAGCGGTGTTCCACATACACAAGGATCTGGAGAGTGCAAACAACTCTGCCGAGAGCCGCTACGCTGGCTTCAGACAGTATCTTGAGGAACATGCGCCGCAAACGGAACTTATTCATCAGCACATACATCCTTACGACAAGGAATATAACCGCACCGTGCTGCGCCGCTTCTTTATGGAGCATCCCGACGTGAACCATATAATAACATTCACCTCGCGTGTGCATCTCGTGGCCGAATATCTGAAGTCGGAGGGGCGAAGCGGACAGACAGTGCTCATCGGTTTCGACCATCTGCCGAGAAATGTCGAAGGACTGAAGGACGGCACCGTGCAGTTTCTCATCACCCAGCACACGGAGAACGTACTGTCGCTGTGTGCCCAGACCGTGATAGACCATCTAATATATCATGTCCGTCCGGCCCAGCGCGATACGTTCGTGCCTATGGACATACTCACAAAATACAACGTCGACTTCTACCGTACGGTTCTCGTCTGACGCTAATCATTCATAAACCTTAAACCATTTCTTATGACACACGCCCGCATACTTTCGTTTCTCATGGTCTGCCTCATGCTCGTGGCAGGCCGTTGTCCGGCACAGACCGGCACTATGAAGAGCATACAGGAGTTCGGAGTGCTGCCCGGCAATACACCCGAGGCTAACCGTCAGAACCTTCAGAAAGCCATCGACTGGGCCTCACGATCGGGACAGGCGCTGTGGGTTGAGCCTGTGGAGGACGGCTATGCCGTGGACGGAGGCATAGTGTTGAGGCGCAACGTGTCGCTCATAGGAAGCCATGCGCCCGTGGGACGAGGCACACGCCATCCCGATAGGCCGCATCCCATTGGCTCGCTCTTCAGGATAACCGATACCGAAAGGCCATTCATCACCGTTGAGTCAGCCACGCAGATACGCGGTATACAGTTCTGGTATCCCGAGCAGACATACAACGATTCGTCGCGCATCATTGCCTATCCGCCCACAATACAGGTGAGTCATACGCAGAGTGTGAACGCCGTGAACATGACCGACCTCACGTTCTACGGTGAGTATGTGGCTATGGACTTCAACGCCGTGCCGTCCCATCCCTGCGAGCAGATGATATTTCAGCACTGCTACGGCTACCCACTCAGCGGCGAATTCATAAGGATAGACTATTGTTACGATATTCCGCGCATACTCAACTGCCATGTCAATCCGTCCAACATGCGCGAGTTCGGCCGCAGTTTCAGCCGTGATGTCATCGACGCCGTGATGCGACGGGGCTCGTTCTGCTACGCTATAAACCATACGGACAACGCACAGCTCATCGACGTTTTCACCTTCGGCACCTACGGCGGGGTGTTTCTCGGTCCTGAGTCTTACGGACAACTCACCAACTTCAACCTAGACTGCGTGACCGTTGGCATACACAAGACCGGCGCAAACACCAAGAACCGCAACTGGCAGATAGCCCAGGGATCAGTGATAGCCAACGCAGGAGCAGACATAAAGGACGTTCATCCGCTGATAGTTGAGGGCGAGGGCCACACGTCGTTCGTCAATGTTGAGGCTTTCTCGGGCGGCAACGGTGCGCTGACCACCATCGGTTCGTCATACGATTTCATGCTCGTGCGCGGCGACCGCAAGCTGACGGTGACGCTCTTCGGCTGCCGTATGAGAAACTACACGGCCGATGCGCCTTTCACCATACAGAATCCTAAAGCCGTCATACAGGCCGTGGCGTGTGTTGACAAGAACGAGGAACTGTATAATGTGACGGTGAATCCCTGAGCGTTGACCGCTATTTGTGATTTTGTTTTATACTTTATACAAAGAATAACTAAATAATTAATATATGAAAATAGAAAATAAATATTCTTTATCTAATGCCATTAGTAATGGAATTAATATTTTTGTTGGAGCTGGTTTTTCAATTTATGCAAAGGATGCTTTTGATAGGGAGTTGCCTTTAGGTAATAAATTGTTAGAAGAATTAAATGAAAAATTTGGAAAAAAAATGGATACATTATCAAAATTATGTACCATTCTAGATAAGACAAAAAAGAAAGAATATAGAGAATATCTAACAGAAAGATTTAGTGTGAAGTATTTACCAGATTTATATTATAATATGAATCTGGTAAATATAAAAGCAATTTATACAACAAATATTGATAATTTAATACCTAAAATTATAGAAAAAAATAGTAATGCTTTTTTAAATGATCAACGTAATAATGGCGAGTCGCCAGATTTCGGGGCTATAAATTATTTACCTTTACATGGTAATGTAGATAGCGGATCAAATACATATATATTTGATACTTCATCTTTAGCTAATATATATAATAATGTACCAAGAATTTGGAATTATGTTTCTCATTCTATAGAAAAATATCCAACATTATTCATAGGATATAGTTTTAATGATAATTCTGTAATACAGGCAGTAACTTCTCATAATACTTTTGAGAAAGCACAAAAAGAAAAATGGATTTTATTATATGAACCATCAGCTGATGATATTGAGTATTTTCATGCAATGGGTTTTAGTATAATAAATTCAGATATTAAAGAGTTTTTAGAATCTATCCCCAATTTATACAATTCTCAAATTAAAACTTCAAAAACAGGACATAAAATATTACAAGACTTATTTAAATCTAATCTTGTACCTGAAACCAATAAAGGGTTATTAACAAGACCCATTATTGATTTTTTTAAAGGAATGCCTCCTATTTGGAGTGATATAATGAGTAATAATATTTATAAAACGTCTTATTATAAAAAGATACTAAATGCAATTCATAACCCTAATAAAAATCTTGTGATTATAGGAGCTCCTCTTTCTGGAAAATCTACTTTAGTGATGCAGTCTGTTTATTCAGCTAATGGTTTTGCAATAAAGTTATTTTTTTCTGATTTAACAGTTACAAAGGCTGATTATATTTTAAAATTGTTAGGAAGAGAAAAAGCTCTAATAGTTATTGAGGATTTTACAGATGCAGTAGATGCATTTTTAATATTATCTAAAGCAACGAATATAAAATTAATAGGAATAGATAGAAGTCATAACTTTGAAATTGTAAGTAATCATATTAATAGTAATTTGTTTGAAATTATAAATGTTACAGAACTTTCAGATATAGACATTCAGGGAGTTTATGACATGTTGCCTATTGAAATAAAAGGGAATTCCTTAAAAAAGGAAATGAATAACAAATATAAAGATGATTCCATTTTTGAATTTGTAATTAGAAATATAAAAGGAGAAACTATAAAAGAAAGATATAAAAGTATTATAGAGGAGATGGAAAAAGATAATGAAATTTTAGCGGAATTTCTTATCTTATGTGCCTATATGCATTATTGTCGTGTTCCTTTATCCATGGAGGTTGCATATAGTTATTTTAATGATAATCAAAGTATAGATTATAAGTATATTTATAGTATAAAAGAACAACTTGAAGATTTATTAAATGAATTTGAAGATCCAATATATGATATTAATATGGATTATTATTATCCGAGATCATATTATTTTGCAGATATAATATTAAAATATTCAAGTAAGAATTTGTTATCAAAAGTAATTAATGGTGTCATAAATAATGTACCTCAAGTTCAAATTTGTAATTACAGTAAGTTTAAAAAGTATGCGTTTGATAAAGAATTAATATTATTGGCATTCCCAGATTGGAAGAAAGGAAAAAATTTTTATGAGCAAGCTTTTTTGTATGATTATGAAAATCCGTATGTACTTCAACAAGGTGCATTATATTTGTCTAGTAAGAAACAATATAAATCTGCTTTTGAATGGATAGATAGAGCTAAAATTATGACAAATAATAAATATTTTTCTATTAGGAATTCACATGCCATTATTCTTTTTGAAGCTAATTATGATATTTCATTGACTTCTGAAACAGAAAAAATATTAGATGAAAGTATGAATATTTTGCATAAATGTTACGAAGATGATCAACGTAAGACATTCCATGCAATAACGTTTGCAGATCAAGCCATCAGATATTTTTATAAAGTAAATAATGAAAAAACAATATATTATTTAAGAATATCAAAAAAATGGTTAAATGAGGAATATGCTTCGAAAAACTGGAATCATGGAATCAGAAGAAAGTTACAAATAATTGATGATATTTTGAAAAAATGTAATTATTAGATAATAATAGTACAGTTAAAAATGAGATTTTCCATATTATATTTTGCAGAAAATATAAACAATGAAAACTGTGAGATATAAAAAAATATATCAAAAATATATATTATATATAAGAAACGGTACATCTATGTACCATTTCTTATTTGATAGATAACAATGAAGTTTATTGTGTGATATGAACTTTTTTACAAAGTGTTATGTGTTTCATGAAAGTTTTTATTTTATATAATATATTTTTATTATGATGATGATATTTTGGTTAAAATATACAAAAAACAAGACGGTATGGATGATGATGAGCGATAAATAACTATCTTTGTGAATGCGGGCGACGCCAACGGTTGGCGGTCGCTGTCGCGATAACAAATTAATAGAAAAGAGAATTATGAAGAAGTATGTATGTGATACATGTGGATATGTATATGACCCTGAGGTGGGAGATCCAGAGAACGGCATAGCTCCCGGAACAGCATTTGAGGATCTGCCCGAAGATTGGGTATGCCCGCTTTGTGGAGTAGGAACAGACGATTTCTCTCCGGCAGAGGATTAATACTATACATATAAACGAGGAAAAAGATTTTTAGTTCAGTATAACACGCGTGGCTCTCCGCAAGGAGACGGCATCGCGTGTTTTTTATTTCGGTCCGTGCTCCCCGGGACGGGCATCGGACAGCGGCCGGCCTTCGGGGCGGTCGTGATGATGTGCCTCATGGCGTTTTGTGCGTCCTGCTACGTGAAACTGACGGATTCAGCCGTCGCGATGACGACCTGAAAACCTGGCGGAACGGAGCACCGCGCGGACGGCGGAGGCCATGGCCCTGACATAAGAATGAGGCGTGCATTCATGAACAACACGCCAGGACGAAACCCAAAACCAAATAACCATTAACCAGTCTGATTATGAATGACCTTTTATCGATTGTCTCACATTTCCTTACCAAGGGCACACCCGTGAGTGTGGAGCCGCTCGGGGCGGGACTGATAAACGACACCTACAGGGTGAAGACCGCCGAGGAGGATGCGCCCGACTATGTTCTGCAGCGCATCAATACGGCCATATTCACCGACGTTGACATGTTGCAGCGCAACATCGTGGCCGTGACCGACCACATACGCCGCAAACTGCGCGAGGCGGGCGAGGGCGACATCGGCCGCAAGACGCTCACTGTGGTGGCTGCGGACGACGGAAAAACCTACCGCCGCGAGGGCGACAACTACTGGCGCATGACGGAGTTCATACCGCGCGCCAAGACGTTCGACATCGTGAACGCCGACTACTCGCAGCGTGCCGGTCTGGCTTTCGGACGCTTCGAAGCCATGCTTGCCGACATACCGGAGATGCCGGGCGAGATTATTCCCGACTTCCACAACATGGAGTTCCGCCTGCGTCAGCTGAGCGATGCCGTTGAGGCCGACGCCGCAGGACGCGTGAAGGGTGTGCGCGACATACTCGGCGAGGTGGAGCGAAGAGCCAAAGACATGTGCGTGGCCGAACGTCTTCACCGCGAAGGCGTGCTGCCCAAACGTGTGTGCCACTGCGACACGAAGGTGAACAACATCATGTTCGACGAGGACGGCAGCGTGCTCTGCGTGATAGACCTCGACACGGTGATGCCCAACTACATCTTCTCCGACTACGGCGATTTCCTCCGCTCGGCTGCGAACACGGGCCTTGAGGACGATCCCAACCTTGAGAACGTCAGCTTTAATATGGACATATTCCGTGCATTCACGCGCGGATACATCGAGTCGGCGCGCAGTTTCCTGCTGCCTGTCGAGACCGACCATCTGCCATACGCCGCTGCGCTGTTCCCCTATATGCAGTGCGTGAGGTTCCTGACCGACTACATCAACGGCGACACTTACTACAAAACACAGTACGAACTGCACAACCTTGTGCGTACACGTGCTCAGCTGAAGCTGTTGCAGAGCGCCGAGGAGCACGCCGGAGAGATGCGTGCCTTCGTGGAGTCGTGCCTGTGACGTATGATGATATGACGGCGGCATAAGGCCGCGCAGCCGTTGTATAAAAATACATAAATCGCTGTCGGAGAAGTTAAATTTTCGTCGTCGTAAACGCCCGAAAACCGCTCTGAAATCCACGGAGAACAATTCTGTGCGGAAAATCGCAATTTTTCGCGATTCAGGTAATACGTTGATAAACAGCCATTTGCGGAATAATTCATTCCAATGTCTTCTCCTCCGCTGTGCGAAACGGACTGTTTTGCACTCTGATTAAGTCCATATCGGGTGCTGATATAGTGCATATCAGCCCCTGATATTGTCTGTTTCAGGGTGCGAAAAAGGCATTCTTGCAAATCGTTCGCAGGTTGCCGGCCCGGCAGTTTATATAGAACGGGCTGTTTGAGAGGCGGAAGAGGCAGTAGATTTTTACAGAATGAGAAAAATGAAGTGTTAAATCCGATACGCGGAATGTGAACGGATGTTAACAGAAATTTGCAAAAACGTGCGCGCCACGGGTGGTTCTTTCTGCCGGTGGCTGACAGGCGTCGCAGGGCTGTTGCGGCGTTTGTCGCGGATGAAAAAGGAATACACATCAAACGGTTTTAAATGAACAAAGATATGAAAGAATTGTCTGTGACACGGCTCGACGCCGCGGTTGTGGCGGCTGCTGACATTCCCGCGCTGATGGATGAGGCCGGAGTGGAGTTTCAGAAGATTGATTCGCTCAACTGGCCCGACTGGCCCTACCGTCCTGAGGCGGCGTTCCGCATAGCCCATACGGGCGACGCCATACTGCTGCATTACGTGGTTAGTGAGGAGGCTGTGCGCGCTGTGGCGCCTGAAGACAACGGCCGCGTGTGGGAAGACTCTTGCGTGGAGTTCTTCGTGTCGCCCGTTGACGACGGCATTTATTACAATGTAGAGTGCAACTGTGCCGGACAGCTGCTCATAGGAGGCGGCGAGGGACGGAACGGACGAAGCCATGCGCCGCGGCAGATACTCGACGGTGTGGACCGCTGGGCGTCGCTCGGACGCGCTCCTTTCGACACCCGCGCCGGACAACAGACGTGGCAGGTGGCACTGAGAGTGCCCGTGTCGGCATTCTTCATGCACGCCGCCGCACCGCTCGACGGCCGCACCATGCGTGCCAATTTCTACAAGTGCGGCGACCTTCTGCCCCGTCCTCACTTCCTGTCGTGGAACGCCATCAGTCTGCCGCGTCCCGATTTCCACTGTCCTGCGTTCTTCGGCACGCTGCGTTTTCTGTGACGGTGCTGAGTAGTTTTCCCCGTTATAAAATCACACTGCGGCGTTCCGCTGACGCATGATGCGCCGTTACGCCGCACGTCGTAGCATAATCAGAAACCCTGCCACACTGTTATCATAGCGTGGCAGGGTTTATATTTTATCGGCTCTGCGGTTTTCCGCCGCCGTTGTTTTCTTCTTTCCGTTGTCTTTCCGGTTATTCCCGGTCTTCTCCTTCCTTTGCCGTCTGCGTCTTTTTCCGGCGCGACATCCATATGGCGAACAGCACTCCTGAGAGCACGAAGGCCGTTGCAGCTATGGCGTATCCGCCCGTCGGGCTCATGCCAAGTGCGTTCTTGGACACCGCTGGGAACGCCGTGCACACGGCAGTCATGAACATTGCCGGGATGAGCGTCACGATGTAAGGCTTCGACTTTATGGCGAGATATACAGTGATGGTCCATAGTGTGAACACGGCGAGCGTCTGGTTGGCCCATCCGAACCATCCCCACACCACGTTGAAACCGTCGGCGTCGGCTATGTTGAACCACAGCAGACCGAGCGTGGCGGCAAAGAGCGGGATGCAGATGTATATGCGCCGGCGCACACTGTGCTGCTCCATGCCCAGCGCTTCGGCTATGATGAGTCGCGCGCTGCGCAGTGCCGTGTCGCCGCTTGTTATCGGGGCGGCCACCACACCGAGTATTGCCAGTGCGCCGCCAAGCAGTCCGAGCCAGCCCGACGATACCGAAGTGACTACCTCCGGCGCCTGAAGCGTGAGCGGTTCGCCCAGTTCCTGCGCCGCACCGCCGTAGAAGAAGTACATCGAAACCGTGGCCCATATCAGCGCAACGATGCCTTCTGTTATCATCGCTCCGTAGAACAGCGGGCGTCCCTGCTTCTCACTGCCGGCACAACGCGCCATGAGCGGGCTCTGAGTGGCGTGGAATCCGCTCACCGCTCCGCACGCAATGGTTATGAACAGGCACGGAAATATCGGTCCGGCAGCTGGATTCATGTTTGATAGACCGTCCGTCAGTTCGGGCAGCGACGGCCATTTCACTATCAGCACCACCATGAGTGCCACCGCCATGAAGAGCATCGCGACGGCGAAGAGTGGATATATCTTGCCGATTATCTTGTCGATCGGCAGCAGCGTTGCGAGGAAATAGTAGGCAAAGATGATGATGCACCATGCGTAAACCCACGTGAGCGAGTCGCCGCAGATGTCGCCCAGGATGAGTGCCGGACTGTAAACGAACACCGCACCCACCATCATCAGCATGAACACCGAGAATACAAGCATCACCTTTTTTGTTCCTTTGCCGAGATAGACTCCCACAAGTTCGGGCAGACCGGCGCCTCCGTGACGCACCGAGAGCATGCCGCTGAAGTAGTCGTGCACGGCTCCGGCGAAGATGCATCCGAAGACAATCCACAGATAAGCAGACGGTCCGAACTTCGCACCCATTATTGCTCCGAATATCGGACCGGTGCCCGCGATGTTGAGAAATTGTATCATAAATGTCTTCCATCCCGGCAGAACGATGTAGTCAACGCCGTCGGCCTTGCTCACGGCAGGCGTAGGACGGTTGTCGGGACCGAACACGTGCTCTACCACGCGTCCGTAAATCACATAGCCCACAACAAGGGCTATCACGCTGATAAGAAAAGTTATCATAGGTCGGTTTGTTTTTAGTTAACAGTGCGGAGCACTCCGCGATGTGTTTGAACATTTGTCATGCAAAAGTATATATTTAATTCCGAAATGCAATATTTTACTGTATATTTCTATTGTTTTATTACAATTATGCAGATGAATCTCTTTGTTGGCATGCTCTGATACACAAAAACTCCCCATAAGAACATTGCCTATGGGGAGTCGTTTCTTTTATTCTGTCAGTCTTCCAGATGTTTCCGGTTCATTTCTTAGAGTTCAGCCGTTGTACGGAAGATTTGTCTCTGTCGCACACAATCTTTCCGTCAACAAGCTCAAGTTCGGCCATCTGCAGTGAAGACCTCTTGTATTCCCATGTGTTTTCTTCTATTTCCACACCGTTGGAAGCATAAACCCGTCCCGGATGAGTGAAGTAAACGATGAACGCACGGTCGTCCACTACCACTACATCGCAGTGGCGTCCCTGGTCGTTGTCGTCAGGACGCATGCCCGGAGTGTTGAGTATGGATGTGTTGTATGTCCAGTTCGTCGCATCGTCCGATTCGTAACAGTGCAGTCCCACGTAGCCCAGGTTACACTCGTCTATGATGTTCCAGTACTTCCCTTTCCAATAGAATACTATCGGTGCTTCGTGTCCGTTAGCCTTTATTTCGCAGTTTCCTGTTGTGGTCCAGCTTTTCAGGTCCTTGCTTGTGGCCGAATATGTCTGGGCGTCAGGGCTTTTGTACCACATCTTCCAGCTTCCGTCAGGCATCTTCCATGCCTGTCCGTCTATGCAGCCATCAGTGTTCTTTATCTCTTCCACCAGTTCCCAGTTTATCAGGTCCTTGCTTTTGTAGAAGAGCATTCTTGTTTTTCCGCCCCAGTTCAGGTGCACTCCAGTGATGTAAGTGACTATCATATAATATGTGTCTCCGTCCACAAACACGTCCGGAGCCCAGAAAGTGTTCTCGCCCTGGTCGGGTTCCGGCAGGTTGGCGTGGCCTATGTAGTACCAGCTTCGGCCGTTGTCTGAGCTTGCGGCAATGCCTATCTTCGTTCCGTAACAGTAGGCCACGCCGGGCAGGTTAGGCACATTGGCCCTTCTCTGTGTGTAGAATATCCACCACTCGTTGCGTTCCGGGTTCCACTGTATGGCCGGATCGGCTGCGCCGTCGTATATCGGACAGCGGAACAACGGTGCGGGGATGTGCTTCATGTCGAATGCTGTCTGCGAGTGGCCTGTGCTGAATGTGAGCATGGCCAACGCGATCAAAAGGAATAGTTTCTTCATAGTCGTTGTATGATTGTAGTGTTGAATGCGGTCAGTTCAGGCTTTTTCTGTGTAAGTCGGCCTGCTGTTCAAGGCATCCGTCCGCCGCGCTTGTGTTGCGGACGGTGTGCCGCACATGTACGTGTACGGCTTTATGGTGGTGAGGTTCAGTTCTGTTAGTCGCGCGCTATCGACGTTTCCATGAGTTTCTTTGCAAACTCCCACACTATGATTCCGCCCGCAACGCTCACGTTGAGCGAGTGTTTTGTGCCGAACTGCGGTATCTCTATGCACATGTCGGAGAGATCTACTACTTCCTGGTTTACGCCTTTCACCTCGTTGCCCAGCACCACTGCGTAGCGGCGCGACGTGTCGAGAGTAAGCCGGTCGAGCATTGTCGAACCTTCGGCCTGTTCCACCGACGCGATGACATAGCCCTCGTCGTGCAGGCGTTTCACGGCTTCCACGGCTGTGGGATAGTAGGTCCAGTCCACTGAGTCCTCGCCTCCGAGTGCCGTCTTGTGTATCTCCGCGTTGGGTGGTGTGGCCGTTATGCCGCACAGACATACGCGTTCCACACGGAAGGCGTCGCACGTACGGAACACAGCTCCCACGTTGTGGAGCGAGCGCACGTCGTCGAGCACCACCGTGAGCGGTAGTTTTTCCGACTGTTTGAACTCATCTATCGTGAGCCGTTGCATCTCTATTGTTCTGAGTTTTCTCATTTTCCGTTGTTGTTTTCAGGCAGCGAAGCCGGCGCGCAGGGTGCCGGCTTCGTAGCGTTATGTATGTTTATATGGTTTTTTATGTTGCTTCATGTGACCTGTCGTGTCACCATGTGATGTTCACCTTCACGCCGTCGGGGTTGTTCTCAAACTTCAGCAGCAGTGTGTTCAGGTCATTGGAGTTCCAATCCCATGTGCAATCTTTTGTGCCTTCTACTTTCACACTCTTCGCCTTCTTGGGCAGGAGTATGCGCATTACGTTGGATGTCTGTGCCGGACTCTTTGCCACGAACGAGTAGCTGTTGGCTGTACGCTGCTCGTCATACTGGCGCGACGCTGCGGCAAGAACCTGTGGCTGTTTCTTGTCTTTCACTCTTGAGATGTCGAAAAGGAACGCCTGCTCACCCGGTTTTACGGTCTTCTCACGCAGCACGGGTAGCTCAGGGTCGAACAGATCGATGAACTTGCCTTTGAGAGTGAGCGGAGAGTCGCCCGCCTCGCTCTCGTCAACGACTGCCGCAAGAGTGTAGCATCCGCGTTCGAGATAGAACGAATTCTTTATGTCGAGCTTGCCGTATGCCTCGCGCACGGTCTCCATGAGTTTGGCGTCGCCGCCTTTCTCGAGTACATACTCCTTCGGGTCGTGGCGCAGGACATATACTTTGCCCTTGCCATATTCGTAAGTTCCCTCGGCAGCATTGCGCGGCATGCCCATCAACTCGAACAGATGTTCGGACGGAGCCTTGTATTCGTTGCCGTTCTGGTTCCACCATTCCAGCACGCTCTGGTACGGATCATCGTCGCGTCCGCTGTATATCAGCTGTCCGCCGTCAGCCACCCACTGTGCGATGTGCTTGTGATATTCGGCGTCGAGCGGCTTCATGTTCGAGTAAGACATGAGCAGCACCTTTGTGTTCTTCCACGTATCGGCATATCCCGTGTTCTCTATGTGAACCACCGAAACCGGTATTCCGCGCTTGAGAAGCGGCAGAGCCTCGCCGTAGAAGTTGCTCAGCTGCGGGTCGTCATAACCCTCCACGGGTTGCGGAGAGCGCTGGAACATGAGCGAATTGGCCATGAGCACGCTCACACCCTGTGATCCGCTTACGCGGTTGTCGGACAACGGCATGTTGTTCAGCGTGTTTATCATCACCTGCATCTGCGTTGAGTAGAAGCGCGGGATGCGTGCTTTCTCCTTGCTGTTGGCGCTTACGCGGTAGAGTCCTTCGTATATACGGTCGGGCCAGGGCATCACTTCGTAGTCGGCAATCTGCGGATAGAGCAGCTGCGCGGTGAATGTGGCCTGATAGTTGCGCTTATAGTCCTGCCAGTCTTTGGCGCGGTCCTCTATCGGATCGGTGAGGAAGAACATCTTGCGGCCAGTGGGTCGTGTCATCGACTCCATGCATCCGTACTCCAGAAAAGCCGTCTCGAACACACGTTCGCGCGCTTTGCCGTTGAAGTAGTTGGGCTCGCGCGACGTGCCGGTCCACACCTGTGCGATGTAGCCGTCGCAGCTTTCCATCGATGCGAGCGACGCTTCCGGCGACACTATCTGCCACTGCGAGTAGTTGAGTAGCGAGTGTGTGGGCACATAGCAGCGCACGTCCATGCCCTTCTCGCGGCCGTACTGCTTGGCGTAGGTGAACGCCTCGTCGAGCGCACGGTAGTAGAGATGATATTTAAGTTTGTTCGACAGATACGTGTTCTCGGCCGACTCGTGCTGCGGCCGCCAGTCGAATCCGTAGTAGTCCTTCCATTCGCGCTTGAACGACTCGCTGTATCCGCTGCGCGCCCAGAACTCCGGTTCCTCGAGGAATATGGCGTCTATGCCCGCATCTATAACGGGTTTTATCTGCCGTTCCTTGAAATACTTCAGATAGTTCTTTGTCGGTACGATGTAGGGAATGAGGTGTCCGTGCCATATTGTGTCGCCACGCATGGTCTTCTGTCCCTCGTCCAGGTGCCATTTGCCGTCCCATTTGCCGGTGAAGTAGTCCTGATAGCCGCCCCAGGCAATGCCTGTCATGAAATGCGTGGTGTAGCCTCTGTCGCGCCACGACTGCACTCTCTGCCTGAAGGTCATGCCCGGCCGGTCGTCTGTTCCGTAAACCATAACCACGTCGGCTCTGATGTCCGTCACGGGTTTCCATTGTCCTGACGTCTGGAACGTCGTTTTCTCTCGCTTCTGTTGTGCCGGTGCGGCAACTGCTATTGCTGCAAGAGCCAGCGGTATGAGAAATCTTTTCATCGTTGTTTTTTATTTAGGTAGTTTTTTATGAATAACAGTTCGTAGGTTTCTTCAGGCAGTCAGGTGGTCATTGCGCGCCGCCGTTCTTCTCGCTGAACGCCAGTGCGTACATGCGTATCTGCTTCACCATGGCCAGCAGACCGTTGGAGCGTGTGGGCGACAGATGGTCTTTCAGTCCGATGCGCTCTATGAAATACAGGTCGGCGTCGAGTATCTCTTTCGGTGTGTGTCCGCTGAGCACCTGTATGAGCAGTGCTATGATGCCCTTCACGATGAGCGCATCGCTCTCCGCAGTGAAGTTTATCACGCTGCCGTCGTAGTCGGCCTGCAGCCACACACGGCTCTGGCAGCCGTCTATGAGGTTCTGTTCTGTCTTGTAGCGCTCGTCCAGCGGCTCAAGGTCGCCGCCCAGGTCTATGAGCATCTGATACTTGTCCATCCAGTCGGTGAATCCGGAGAATTCCTCTATCACCTCGTCTTGTGCTTCATTTATTGTCATTGTCTTGTGTACGTTTATGTTTGTTGGATATATAATGCAAACTTAGTGATTTTTTTCCAATATCCGGCCTGTTGTCCCGAATAATTGTCCTGCCGCGGCGCATGGCTGCGGTTGTGGTGGCGTGGCGGGCGGTTATGAGGTGATGTTATGGGAGTCTGCCCGGCTGACGCGATGTCGCCGGACTGCATATTTATACATTCCCGAAGTAAAAAATTTTGACAAAAAAAATTTTCAAAATAGAAAAACGGAGAGGGACGATACGGGCTTTATCAGCCGGATGTCTCTTTCACGGGCAGCCGTATTTTCCGTCAAGAACGGCATGAAAAATCAGACGGCTCCGCGAAACAGGCTTTATCACGGTCTGATATTGGCTTAGTCAGAGCGTGATATTAAGCTTATCAGGGGATGATATGGGCAATATCAGAGGCTGAAACAGGCTGTTTCGTGGCACGATTTGGAGACAGTCGGACTGCAATAAAACGCAAGTGGCTGACTGTCAGAGCCGTACGCAACCCTCTCAAAACTCGCGAATTTGCGGCCGAAGATGCGGTTGCTCGAAAATACGCGAGTATTTTCGAGTTATGGGTGAATATTTATTCATTTCCGTGTCCGTATTTTTGTATATTTATTCATTTCTGCAACGGAGAAGCATAAACTGCGAGGCGCAGTGTCCTGCGTTGTTTCTTATGATATGACGGGCTCAGCGGTGCGTAACGGAAAAAGCCATGCCTCCGGGTTTTATTTTCTTCCGGCGGCATGGCTCTGCGGTTTATGTCAGCGCTGAGGGCGTCGCTTATTTCTTCTTTATGCGCAGTATGGTCAGCGAGTTGGGCTTGAAGTCGTAGCTGAACGAGCGTGCGAATCCGCCGAACGTGCTTTCCACGGGCGATATTCTGAACGGCTGCTCAAACGAGTTTTCGTCGCGTTTGCTCTCCGCGCTGAGTGTTATGACGCGTCCTTCAGGCTCCACGTCGCCGTTGAGCAGGTTTATACGGGTGGTGCACCGGCGGTCGGAGGCGTTCACCACTTTTACTATTATCTCGTCGCTGTTGCTGTCGTATCCGGCTATGCAGAACTTGCGCTTCAGCGGTTCGTTCTTGTGCGAGAGTGTCAGCCGGCCGTCCATGTAGTAGTCGGCGCCGTGGTCGGTTATCACTATGCGCACCTTGTGCCACTGTCCGCTGTCGAGCGAATCCTTTATTCTGGCCGATGCCACCGTAGAGTTGTTGTCGAAGAGGTTTTCGATGGCAGTCTCCACGTTGCCCCATCCGCCCACGTTGAGCATCCATCCCTTTTTCAGGCTCGGGTCGGTGAGGCCGAAATAGAAGAGGAATCCCTCTGCTCCGGACGTCTTGTTCACCTCAAACTCTATGACGCTTCCCTTGCCAGCCTTGCCGTTTTTCCATATCAGCGACGTGCGGTTTTCGGTTCCTGTCTGAGCATACTCGCCGTCCTTTTGCCGCCAGCTGCCCAGTCCGGTTGCCCATTGTGACGGGTCGGTCATGTCGGCCTTCACTGTGTTGCCCTGCGGATCGGTTATGGTGAGGTTGCGGAAGCGCGTCTGCGTGCTCCATGTACCGAATCCCACGTATCCCTCCTGTTCGATGAACGGCTCCACTTCCTCGGCCGTTGCCGTGAAGTCGGTGTTGAGATTGTACGACGGACGGTTCTCCGCGAACATCTTCTGCACGTAGTATGACGAGCGTCCCACCACGGCGTCGTTCGACATCCATATCAGGTTGGTGGGCCATGCGCGGTCGTTCCTGTTTTCGAACAGCGGCGCGTACGACGCCATTGTCACGAGGTCTGAGTTGCGTTCCATGCCTGTGATGAACGCTGCCTCGCTCAGTGCGGCCAGCATGTTGCCGCCGCCCACGCCCTGGTTGCAGGCATATTCGCCCACGTAAACCTTGTACTTGCCACGCTCGTGATTGTCGAATATACCGGCGTTCTTGAAGAAGAATTCAGGCGCTACATACCAGTGAGGGTCCACCATGTCGGTCTTGCGTGCTCCGCCTATGCCTCCCAGTCCGTGGTTGGAGATGAGCGTGAGCTGCGGATAGCGCGCCTTGATGGCATCGTAGAACATGTTGAAGCGGCGGTCGTAGAGCGGACCGGAGTTCTCGTTGCCTATCTCGACGTAGGCGAGCGGGTAAGGTTTCGGATGACCGTCGGCTGCCCGGCGTGCTCCCCATTGGCTGTCGGTCGGGCCGATGGCATACTCTATGGCGTCGAGTGCGTCCTGAAGATATTCTTCTGCTTCCTTGTCTGAGCACGCCTCACCGGTACGTGCCTGGCATCCTATGCCCACATTGCACACGTACATGCCCTTGGTGCCGGTGTCTTCGCAGAAGTCGAGGAACTCCTTATAGCCGAAACCATAAGTGTTGTGATATCCCCACGTGTCATATTGTCCCTGTCGCGACGCCGGGTCGCCCAGTGTTTTCTTCCACTCCACGCGGTTGTTGAGCGTTATGCCTTCCACGATGCATCCGCCCGGCCATCTGATGAATGCCGGCTGAAGACCCTCTATCATGGCCGCCACATCCTTGCGCATGCCGTTGGGACGGCCCTTGTAGGTGTCTTTTGGGAAGAGCGACACGTAGTCGAAGAAGTAAGTTCCTTCGGCGGGCAGGCTGATGGCGAGCTGCGCTGTGGAGATGGTGGTCGTGGCTTTCAGCGTGGCCTTGTATTCGTGCCACTTGCCGTCGGCCTTCAGTTTAAACGACTTGCCGCCCAACGTTCGGCTTCCGCCGTCGGTGAGGTTCACTTTCATGTTTCCTCCTCCGGCCGTGCAGCGCACGAACATACGCAACTTGTAGCTCTCGCCCTGCTTCAGTGCTATGCCCCAGTAGCCTTTGTTTATCAGTGATACGCCGTTGCCCATGCGACTGATGTCTATCTTCATCGATGTGGGTGCGGTGGCGAAGTTGGGCTGTTCGGTCACGAGTGTCGCCTCGGCTTCGGCTTCGCCAATCTTTCTCAGTTCCCATCCGGGATAAGGGTCGGTGCCCCATCTGTATCGGCCCGGCGTGGATTTGCCCGTCAGGTGGTTCTTCACGTCGGGCGGTACCAGCTCGCCGTTCATCACCTTGTAGCCTTCCGGCATCACCCTTTCCTCAAAACTGCGGTTCATGAGCATCTCTGCGTACAGTCCGCCGTCGCCTGCATGGTTTATTTCCTCGAAGAATATGCCGTACATCGACGCCGGTACCTCTGCGCCACGTGACGCCATGTCCACGTTGAGTGTCATGTCGGCGTTCTGCGCCAGGCTGTGTCCTGTCATGAGCAAAGCCGACAGGCAGAGCGTAAAAATTCGTTTCATATAGTATTACGGTTTTAGTTATCTGTTGATATAAACGCACTGCGTCCAGCACGTATTGTATGCAAAAGTATCTAAAAGAATCGAACTATGAGGAATGTTTTACGCAATTAAGCTTATTTAATTGTCCTCTGTGCCTTGGCTAAGGCCTGTCGGTCATGCGGCATACCGTGTGTTTTGCAGTCTCTCCGGCACCGCTGGCAATTAAAAAAGTGGGTAGGAGCAAATCCGCGGGGCAAAATTGCGTGTCGTATAAAATAAATGTTTAACTTTGCTTTTGGTGTTCACTGCGGCGGTTGGCCGCAGTCTGATACAATGAAGACACACTGATTTATTACCGGTAAACAATCTTTCAGACGCCGCGAAAGGCGCTGATGTATTAGAAAACAGTTATTTCTTATGTATAAAAGCAATTATGACAAGTCGCCGGCAACGAAGCTCGACGGTGAGTTGTGGAAAGGATGGGACAACATTTGCCGCGAATTGAGGGACTGTATGCCCGCCGGACGGTGCACGATGGTGATAGAATGTTATCAGGGAGTATATCATGACGAGCTGCGCAAAGGCTTCGAAGCGCTCCATGCCGACTGCTGGATTGATACGGCAGAGCTGTTCAAACCGGTGGCCGAAATAGAGCGTATGACATATCCGTATGTAACGGACGACCGGCTGTTCGGCTATCGTTCCAACTTCTCGTATGCCGATTTTCTCGACCCTGAAAAGACCGAAGAGGCGCGCCGCAAGGTGAGGGCTGCCGATGGATTCACGGTGGTTTACGGTCACGGAGCGGCTCTGGTGGCACCCGATGCCGACCGCACGGTGTATGTGGATATGGCACGATGGGAGATACAACTGCGTTCGCGCCGTCATGAGATAAACGGTCTGGGTGTGGAGAACAAGGCCGAGGGCGCGTCGTATCAGTACAAACGCGGATATTTCGTGGATTGGATAGTATGCGACAGACTGAAAAAACAGCTGCTCGGCAAGGCCGACTACTGGATGGATACGCACACGGCGGGCGAGCCGAAGATGATAAGGGGCAGTCTGCTGCGTGAGGGACTGGACAAGACTGCGCACCGTCCGTTCCGCGTAGTACCGTTCTTCGACCCTGCGCCATGGGGCGGACAGTGGATGAAGCGTGTGTGCGGGCTCGACCCGGAACGCCAGAACTACGGTTGGTGCTTCGACTGTGTGCCTGAGGAAAACAGCCTCTACTTCGACGTGAACGGCGTACTTTTCGAGATGCCTGCCAACAATCTGGTGTTCCACAACACCCGCGACTTGTTGGGCGGACCTGTAGAGTCGCGCTTCGGTCAGGATTTCCCGATACGCTTCGACTTCCTCGACACCATGGGCGGAGGCAACCTCAGCCTTCAGGTTCATCCCACAACGCAATACATACGCGACACGTTCGGCATATATTACACGCAGGACGAGAGCTACTATTTGCTCGATGCGAAGGAAGGCGCGACGGTGTTCCTCGGTCTGAAGACGGGTGTTGATCCCGACGAGATGATAGCCGCGCTCAACGAATCGCAGGAGACGGGCCGGCCGTTCGATGCCGAGAAGTATGTCAATCGCTGGCCGGCGAAGAAGCACGACCACTTCCTCATACCCAATGGAACCATCCATTGCTCGGGCGCTGAGGCCATGGTGTTGGAGATAAGTGCCACGCCAAGCATCTTCACATTCAAATTGTGGGACTGGGGACGCCTCGGTCTTGACGGACTGCCACGGCCTATCAACATCGGCCACGGGTCGCACGTGATACAGTGGGAGCGGCAGACCGACTTCGTGCGCCGCAATCTTGTAAACCACATAGAGCCGTTAGGGCAGGGCGACGGATGGCGCGAGGAGCGCACCGGACTGCATGAGAACGAGTTCATAGAGACCCGCCGCCACTGGTTCACGGGCCCTGTCACCCACAATACCGACGGAGGCGTGCAGGTGCTCAACCTCGTTGAGGGCAGAGAGGCGGTGGTGGAGAGCCCGTCGGATGCGTTCGAACCGTTCGTGGTTCACTACGCCGAGACGTTCATCATCCCCGCGTCGGTGGGCGAATATGTCATCCGTCCTTACGGCGAGGCCGAGGGAACGGAGTGCGGAACGATAAAAGCCTACGTGCGCTTCAGACAATAGACTTAAACCATAAACCGATAACAGAAACCGTAACATTATGAAAACACAATATCCTATAGTCATGACGCTGGACGCGGGAGGCACCAATCTGGTGTTCTCCGCCAGCCGTGGACCGGAGGAAATAGTCGCTCCCGTGACGCTGCCTTCGGTCACCGACAATCTGGACGAGTGTCTGGAAGTCATTAAAAAGGGCTTTGAGACGGTGCGCACACTGTTGCCCGAACCGCCCAAAGCCATAAGTTTCGCCTTTCCCGGACCTGCCGACTACGAGGCAGGCATCATAGGCGACCTGCCCAATTTCCCCGCATTCCGCGGTGGTGTGGCGCTCGGTCCGTTTCTTGAGGACCATTTCGGCATTCCCGTATTCATTAACAACGACGGCTGTCTCTTTGCCTACGGTGAGGCGTTGGCAGGCATGCTGCCCGAGGTGAACGCCCGTTTGCAGGCCGCCGGCAACTCGCGCCGCTACAGGAATCTTGTCGGTGTGACGCTGGGCACAGGCTTCGGAGGCGGCGTAGTGATAGACGGCGAGCTGCTGCGTGGCGACAATCAGGTGGGCGGCAATCTGTGGTGCATGCCCAACAACAGGCATGAGGGCATGATAGCTGAGGAAAGTGTGAGCATACGCGCCATACAACGGATATACGCTTCGCTCTCCGGCGACCGTTCACCACTCACTCCCAAGGACATATTCGACATAGCCGAAGGCACCCGCGAGGGCGATGCCGAGGCAGCGAAAGCCGCTTTTGCCGAGTTGGGCGAGGTGGCGGGATACACCATCGCGGCGGCAGTGACGCTCATAGACGGCCTTGTCGTCATAGGCGGAGGACTGGCGGGAGCATCCAAGTATATACTTCCCGCGCTGATGAAGGAGCTCCGCGCCGAGACAGGAACGTTCGCCGGAGCGCGCTTCAACCGCCTCATTGCGAAGCCGTATAATCTGGAAGACCCGACTGAAGCGGCCGCTTTTCTTGGGAACAGCAGCAAGATGGTGACAGTGCCGGGCACCGGACGCACCGTGGAATACCGTACCGACAGCCGCATAGGCGTTGCCGTCTCGCGTCTGGGAGCAAGCCGTGCCATCGCGCTCGGCGCATATTGGTTTGCCGTAAGTGAATTGAAGAAGAAAGGATTATTATGAAAACGAAGGATAAGACTATGAAAAAGATATTATCGGGACTGTTGTTCCTTGGCGCCGTATTCATGAATTGCTCCACCGCCGGCGCACGTTCTCATGAGGACTGGACCAGATATGTGGAGCCGAGAATAGGAACGGCGCACTGCCGTTGGTTTCATTTCGCACCCGGTGCAATGCCTTTCGGACTGGCCAAGCCGGGCCCTTCCACCAACGGAAGTCTCGGCAACCCGTCGGGATGGGAGGCCACAGGATATGACTATCGTGAGAATACGATAGAGGGATTTCCGTGTCTTCACGAGTTCCAGGTGGGCGGAATTGTGCTCATGCCTACCAAAGGCAGACTCGTCACTGTGCCCGGTCTGCCAACCGACAAGGAGAAGAAGGGCTACCGCTCGCGCTTCGACCGCAAGAACGAAGTGGCCACGGCGGGCTACTACTCGGTGCTGCTCGACGACTATGATATAAAGGCTGAGGTTACGGCTACGCCTCGCGTGGCGTTCCAGCGGTTCACTTTCCCGGCAGGAAAGGACAACCACATACTGTTCAACATCGGAAACCGGCAGGGCGAAAGCGGCGCGGTGAAGGATGCTTATGTGCGCTACACTGCCGACGGACGTGTGGAAGGATGGGTCATAACAGAACCTGAGTATGTGAAGAAATACCAGCCCGGAGCCACCGTCCCGCTCTATTTCTCGGCCGTGATGGACAGTAAACCGGCCGCATACGGCAGCTACAACGGCGAGAACCAACAGCAGGGAGCAGGCGAAAGCAAGGGTGTAGGCGCAGGAATGTATTTCACCTTCGCCATGGACAAGACCGAACCGGTGACGGTGAAGATAGGTCTTTCTTACACATCTGTAGAGAACGCCCGCGCCAATCTTACGGCAGAGGCGGAGAAAATGACGTTCGACAAGGTGCGCGAACAGTCGCACAAGGCATGGAACGACTATCTGGGACGCATCGAGGTGGAGACTCAGAAGAAGGAAGACAAAGTGAAATTCTACACCGGACTGTATCATGCGCTGCTCGGCCGTGGACTGGCGAGCGACGCCAACGGTGCCTATCCGCGCAACGACGGCACTGTCGGGCAGCTCCCTATGAAGGACGGCAAGCCGCTGTATAACGTATATAACACCGACGCGGCGTGGGGAGCGCAGTGGAATCTGTCGCAGTTGTGGATCCTGGCTTATCCGGAATACATGACGCAATATGTCAGCACGCATCTCCAGGCCTATAAGGACGCGGGCTGGCTGGCCGACGGTCTGGCAAACAACCGCTACGTTTCGGGTGTGGGTACAAACCTTCTGAGCACCATAATAGCCGCAGCCTATCAGTGCGGCATACGCGACTTTGACACCAAACTGGCGTATGAGGCGTGTCTGAAAAACGAACTTGACGGCGAGAACCGACCGTTGGGAGCAGGCAAGGCCACCACGGCCGACTTCCTGAAATACGGATATGTGCCCCACCGCGACCGCGGAGAGGAGAACGCCGATACCTATTCGTTCTCGGCATCGCACACACTGGAGGCCTCTTACAGCGCATGGGTGATGGCACAGTGGGCCAATAGCATCGGCGACAAAAAGAATTATGACCGGCTGATGTATCTTTCCAAAGGATGGGAAAGACTGTACGACACGTCGTGCGACTTCATCCGTCCGAAGAAGGCCGACGGCAAATTCATCGACAACTTCAACCCGATGGAGGTGTGGCGCGGTTTCCAGGAGGGCAACGCATGGCAATACACGTTCTATGTTCCCCACGATGTGAAAGGTCTGGTGGCAAAGGTCGGCGCAGACGTATTCAACGCGCGGCTCGACAGCATCTTCACTCTCTCACAGAAAAAGATATTCAGCGGCGGAACTGAAGTGGGCGCGTTTGCCGGTCTTCAGACCTTATACAACCAGGGCAACCAGCCGTGTCTGCACATATCGTGGCTGTTCAACGAGGCCGGACGCCCCGAACTCACACAGAAATGGGTGCGCGCCATACTCAACGAATTCTACGGAACAGACGGCATTCACGGCTATGGCTATGGTCAGGACGAAGACCAGGGCCAGCTCGGAGCGTGGTATGTCATCTCGTCAATGGGTCTGTTCGACGTGAAGGGACTCACCGACACCAACCCGTCGTTCAGTCTGGGAGCACCTCTGTTTGACAAGATAACCATACATCTCAACAGAAAATATTATCCCGGCCGCACATTCACGATAACCACCCAAGGCAACACGGGCAGCGATGCCTACGTGAACAGCTATGTGCTCAACGGCAAACGTATGGACGGAGTGCACCTGCCGTTCAGCGATGTGGTGAAGGGTGGCAAGCTGGAAGTGATAATGGACAAGACTGTTAAAAACTAAGACGCTATGGGAAAGAACAGTGAATATTCATGGCTGAGGCTTCTCCCGATTCTTTTCGGGTTCTTTGTCATGGGCTTTGTCGATGTGGTCGGCATTGCCACAAACTATGTGAAGAAGGACTTCATGCTGTCCGACACGCTCGCAAATCTCATTCCCATGATGGTGTTCCTGTGGTTTGCGGTGTGCTCCATTCCCACCGGCATAATGATGAGCCGCATAGGCCGCCGCAACACAGTGCTGCTGTCGATGGCCATGACGGCCGTGGCTATGATAATGCCGCTGCTGTCCTACAGCTTCACCTGTGCGCTCATGGCCTTCGCTCTGCTGGGAATAGGCAACACGATACTGCAAGTGTCGCTCAATCCTATGGTGGCTCAGGTGGTCGCAGGCGACAGAGTGGCAAGCGTACTGACGCTCGGTCAGTTCGTTAAAGCCATCTCCTCGTTCCTCGGTCCGGTGATAGCCGGTGTGGCGGCATCGTTCTTCGGCAACTGGAAACTCATATTCGCGGCCTATGCTGTTGTCACGGTGCTGGCTGGTCTGTGGCTTCTGTTGTCCATCGAACGCGACACTCCGGAGAAGGAACAGACCGCAAGTTTCCGCTCAGCAGTGTCGTTGTTCACCGACAAAATCATACTTCTGCTTTTCATCGGCATCCTCGCCATCGTGGGCATCGACGTGGGTTTGAACACGAGCATCCCCAAACTGCTCATGGAGAAAGCCGGTCTGCCTCTGAGTGAGGCAGGACTGGGCACGAGTCTTTACTTCGTAGCGAAGACCGTCGGCACCTTCGCCGGCACGTTCATACTTGCCAGGATTGCCGGCAAACGCTTCATGCGCGTCAGCATGGTGGTGGCCATTGTGGCGTTTGTGGCAATGCTTTTCGTGCACGAGCTGTGGCTGTTGTCGGTGCTCATAGTCGTTGTGAGCTTCGCATGTGCAAACGTTTTCTCCATCATATTCTCCTATGCGCTCCAGCACAGGCCCGCCAAGGCCAACGAGATATCGGCGCTTATGATAATGGGAGTGTCGGGTGGAGCGGTCGTCATGCCCTTCATGGGTGTGCTGTCCGACGCGTTCGGGCAGGTGGCCGGCCTCATTCCGCTGCTCGTCTGCATGGTCTATCTGTTGTGGACCACGGGAAAACTGGGTAAGTGACGGTCTTTTGCGGAGCACGCTGCGTGTATGCTTACGGAATGAATTCGACAAGATGAAGACATCAAGTACCGAAATATAAAAAAACGAAAAACGGAGTCGGAGATGTTAAATAATCGCGGCGGAAATCGCGGAAAAATCGCTTCGGAGCGTACTGGGAGCCGTTTGGCGCGAAAAAACGTGGATTTTCTGATTATGCGTAATACTCTGACATTCAGCCGCTTATACCATAACGCTTTTTGACTGATATTTTTCTATATTGCGAAATGGCCTGTTTCAGCTCATGAAACAGGCCATTTTGTGTGCTGATAAAGTCTATATCACACCTTGAAACAGTCCATATCATGCCCTGAAACAGTCTTTATCGCACCCTGAAACAGTCTCTTTCGCAAAGCGGTCTGCCCGCAACCGCTTCGCCATTCGGTTCGGACGGGCTGTTAGAGGCGTGTTTGCCGGTCCGCGATTTTCTGTAAGGAGAAAAATGAAACGTTAAATGAAACTTGCTGAATGTGAACAGATGTTAAGATAAATTTGCAAAAATCTGCGCAGCGCGGGTGGTGTTGGGAATGGCGCGAAAGGCTGTTTCCGGCTTTCGGTATATCCATGATGAACAGCCGTATGTGTTATCTTTCATGGCATAATGGTATCGGGCGTAATGTGCGCGGGGATTTATGTATTAATGAACATCAAAGTAATAGATAGCGGTTTCCGTTTGTGGGGTATTAAAAAGATACGTTCACGCGATGTGAAAACCGGAAATGAAAAATGCATGCGCCGCTGCTTGTGATAGCATAACGGCGCATGCATTCTTAAGAAAAACAGTTTCTATTGTCAGTGTCCGGTTCCGTGACATACCGGACATTTTCCGGTTCCGTTACACGTTTTGCATTTTCCTTTTCCGTTGCATGCATTACATTTTGTTTCAGATGCTCCGGCTTTTATCCATCCTGTGCCGTTGCAATATCCGCACAATCCGCTTCCGTGGCATGCATTCTTTCTTCCTCCTCCGCTTGTCGGCGAACATTTGCCTGATCCGCCGCAGCGTCTGCACTTGCCGGCAGTTGTTTTTCCGCTACTTCCGTTGGCTGTACTGCCGGAGCTCGTGGTTGCTTCGCCTCCACTGCTTGGCACGGATGTTGTGCCGACATTGCCCGTAGCAAGGTTGACGACGGACGTTGTCAGTCCGGTGAGGATGTCAAATACATTGTACTCATCGTCGTAGGCAGCAGCTACCCGCGCATCCAGTGCAGCGTAGTCACGATTCTCCCATCCGCACCATATACGGCTTATATTGTATCCTTCCTTTACGCGTGGTTTGAGGAACTCCGCAAGGTCTTCCTGTGTGTCGGAGCAGGAAATGGCCTGCATTCCGTCATATCCGTTCCTCATTTTGTTGTATATTACATGATAGCTTGTCGAGTTTCCGAACCGGTTATAGAATTTACTGACACTTCCTACAACCCATGAATCCGCTGCCATTTTCTTGAAATCATCATACATCTTCTTGTTATCCCTGCAGTAAACCATGTTCTGTTCCACAATATCGTCATGTCCGTTCTGGGCATAATAAGTCGCAAAAGAAGCTGCGAATACATAAAAACCTTTCTTATTCAGCTTCTTCAGCTTCTTATTATTCATTGATCCGAAGAACTTCTGCTCTGTTATTTTCGGGTCTTTCTTTAATACAGCGTATTCTTGTTCGTCATTATAGTAATCCAAGACGAAGCCTTTCTTCTGCCACTTCTTGCTCTCTTTTTTCAGATTCCATGCAGGGATTTTTGCGAAACACTGTTCTACTGAGTCAGTGTTCTTCTTATGTAAGATGATTGTTCCGAACTTTGTGTGTGTGACGGATAGTACGTATCGTCCGTTGTCCATCAGCTCCTGTATGTCAGACTCCGTTATGTTTCCCTGGCGTATATCACATTTCAGGTCTTCGGCGTCGGTATTCATCATGTGGGCTACAAATGTTCCGTCTATGTGTTCTTCCTGGGCGTAGGCCATACAAAATACCGACAGAAAAAGAAATATAAACAGTTTTCTCATGTTGTATGTTTGTATATTCTTTTATTTATGAATATTATACTGTATATGTAGAGTTTGAATGGTTGTCAGATTATTGTTTTCCTTCCACCTTTACCAGCTTGAACAGCTTGTCGCTCGGACGCACCTTGTCCGGCACACGGAACGACACACGTGTGCCTTTCTGCGCTGTCTGCACGGCGTGAGTGTCGTCGTGAATCTCCTCAACGGTGACATACATCACTCCTGTCGTAGGACCTGTTATGAGCATCTGGTCGCCTACGGAGAACTCGCAGGCCTCGCATGAGAACTCAGCCACACCGAGTTTGGAGAAGTATTTCACTCCGCGGCCCACGTAAACCTTGCGTTCGGTGGCATTCGAGCCGTAGTTCTTGTTCCATTCGCCTAGGCGCTGGCCCTGATAATAGCCGTCCCAGAATCCGCGGTTGAACACGGTGGCGAGCCGTTCGTCCCATGCGTCCTTCTTCTCTTCAGTGAATGTGCCTTCGAGGACGGCGGCGATGGCTTCCTTGTAGCACTTCACCACGTTATATACATACTCCGGTCCGCGTGCGCGTCCCTCAATCTTGAACACCCTTACGCCCGACTTCATCATGCGGTCGATGAAACGTATGGTCTTCAGGTCCTTCGGACTCATGATGTACTTGTTGTCTATCTCGAGCTGACAGCCCGTCTCGTTGTCGGTTACGGTGTACGAGCGGCGGCATATCTGCATACATTCGCCGCGGTTGGCGGAGCGTCCCGTGTTGTCGAGACTCATGTAGCACTTGCCGCTAACGGCCATGCACAGCGCGCCGTGGCAGAACATCTCTATGCGCACCTGCTCGCCTTTCGGTCCACGGATGTCCTGTTCCTCTATCTGACGGTATATCTCCGCCACCTGGTCCATGTTGAGTTCGCGCGCCAGAACAACCACGTCGGCAAACTGGGCGTAGAACTTCAGTGCCTCGACATTGCTTATGTTGAGCTGTGTGGAGAGGTGCACCTCCACGCCTTTCTTGTTGCAGTAGGTCATCACAGCCACGTCGCTGGCTATCACTGCGGTGATGTTCGCCTCGTGTGCGGCGTCGATTATTTGGTGCATTGTGTCGATGTCCTCGCCGTAGATTATCGTGTTCACCGTGAGATAACTCTTTATGCCGTGCTCGGTGCAGGTGGCAGCTATCTCGTGCAGGTCGTCGATGGTGAAGTGGTTTGCCGAGTGCGATCTCATGTTGAGCTGTTCCACGCCGAAATAAACAGAGTCGGCTCCGGCCTGTATGGCAGCCGCCAGACTTTCGCGTGAGCCCACGGGAGCCATTATTTCAAAGTCGTTGATTGTATGTTCCATAGCGTTTATGGGAAGAATGAATTGTTATTGCCTGATTTATAAAGACATACCGGCGCCGCAGCCGGCATTTCATGAAAAGTGCCCACCGTTAAGGTCGATGGGCATACCTGATGTTTTCACAACGGAATAATCCTTATTGTGATTTGCTTAAAATTCTTGGTGCAAATATACGAAAAAAACAAATACCGTATGCTTTTTCGCTTATTTTATTGTCGCCGCAGTGCGCAGTTGTGGCGTTTTGTGCATTTTGGTGCGGTGTGCGGCGGCTTCCGTGGCAGTGACGGGGTGCGTGTACTGCTGACGCGGAGGCGTTTCAGGGTGTCGGAACAACCGGGTGTATGGTGCCGTCGGCGTTGAATTCCAGACGGTCGATGCACACTTCGCGGTGCGTTCCCGGCGAGTCGTTCAGATAGTTGCGGTTGATGCGGTGATAGACGATGAGCCATTCGTCGCTCCCCGGCAGGCATATCACCGAGTTGTGTGCCGTTCCGTATATGCCCTGCTCAGGCTTCTGGCTGAGCACCACCGGCTGTTCGGCCACCTCTATCGGGCCGAGCGGCGAGCGCGATGTGCCGTAAGCCACATGATAGTTGGGCGAACCGGTGTCATCGACCGACCACATGAAGTAATATATTCCGTTGCGGTAGAACACATACGGTGCCTCGCGGTAGGCGTAATCCTGAAGCGTTCCGCCCTGCGGAGTCATCACCGTGAGAGTCTTTTTCTTTATCGACATCATGTCCTTGTTGAGCTCCGCGCCTGCCATATAGCCGTTGCCCCAGTACAGATACGATTTGCCAGACACCGGATCGGTAAAAACATCGACGTCTATCTGCTGTCCGTGGCCCACCGGCGAATCGGTTATCATCGGCTTGCCCGAGTCCTTGAACGGTCCTGTGGGTGTGTCGCCGGTTGCCACGCCTATCTGTTTGCCCTTGCCGTCCTTGGAGTTTCCGCTGTAGTAGAAGAAATATTTGTACCGGCCTTTTATCTTTTTCTCGATGATGCACGGTGCCCATGCGTTGCCGTCGGCCCATACGGCGTCGCCCGCCTTCAGGTCGAGTACGGTGCCAGCTTCGGTCCAGTTTCGGGTGTCGGACGACTCGAACACAGTGAAATGAGCACCGCCCCAGCCCGGCACGCCGTCGGTAGTGGAGTAGATGTAGTAGCGGCCGGTCTGTTCGGAATAGAGAATCTCAGGGTCGGCATGAAATCCGGTGAGCACCGGGTTGCGCGGAATTGTTACACCTTCGGGCAGTCCCCACTTGTCGGTGAGGCGCTTCATCTCGTCGCGTGTGACGGCCATCACCGTGCCGTGGCGCGGATGGAAGTCCATCGTTACGTCGCTGTCTATCACGCGGAAGTGCTCCAGGTCGGTGGTTTCAGTGAACTGGTAGCGGCCGTTCATGTACATGTCGTACATCAGTATGTACTTGTCGCTGCCCGACAGCTTGAATGTTCCCGCGCCCTCCACGGCCTGATCGGTCTGCTGTTTGTAGTCGGGGCTTTCGGTCCATCGGCCGGATGTCAGTTCGTCGGTGACGGCAACCTTTATTCCGTTGCCGTGTCCTTCGGTCTTGTAGAACAGATGATATTTCCCGTCCTTATACACAATGTCGCCGTCGATGCACGACTTGCGGTCGGCGGGGATGAACAACGGACGCGGCTCGCCCGTAAGTCCGGTGAACGAGTCGTTGGCATATGCGTAATAGATGATGTCCGGTCCGTCGCCGTGTTTCATCGACCAGTATATCATGTATTTGTTAGTCTTGTGATCATAGATGGTCTGCGGTGCCCACACACGCTTCAGATCGTCCTGTCCTTCGTAGGTCTGCTGTATGTTGATAATGGAGTGCGACCAGTTGATGAGGTCCTCCGACTTGAGCAGAACCATGGCGCGGTTGGAGTCCCAACCGTTGGCCGACACCATGTCGGTGGCCACCATGTAGAACGTATGGCCGTCCTCGCCGCGCAGGATGTGCGGGTCGCGCACTCCGCCTGTGGAGCTGATGACCTTCGAGTCGATCACCGGGCGGCCGCCGTTGAGCTTGTGCCACGACAGTCCGTCGTTGCTAAGGGCGAAGCAGATGGCCTCCTGGCTTATGTCGTTGCCTGTGAAATAAACAAAAAGATAGCCGGCCATGTCCTTCTCCTCAACGGCTGCTGCGCGTGTGGTGGCCGTTGTCAGAGAGATTATGGCCGCAATTATTACAAATAGTCTTTTCCTCATTATATGCTGTTTTTGGTTGTTTTAGTTTCATGTATGGCCGCATGTGTACGGCCATATTCCGTTGTCAATATACGAATATGCGGTAGTCCTTGGTCAGTCCGGCGGCGTCCTGTCCTGTGGCGGGCAGATACTCCAGCGCGCCGATGGTCTGTTCGGCACCCATGTCGATGACAAGCAGATGTGGCATGGATGCGCCGTAGGTGGTGCTCCACCATGTGGATTCCTGAAGGTCGAACGCCTTGTCGCCCGTGTGGTTGCCGTTGTCGGCGTCCTCGCTGTCGGCATACTTCGTGCTCCATGAGCTGCGGTCGATGCGTCGTCCGTCGGTATCCTGCACGTAGATTTCGGCTATTGCCGCCATCTCGCTGCCGTCGTGGGTTGACGAACACTCAATGGCCAGATAGCGTCCGCGTGCCGGAGCATTGAACTTCACGGTCTGCCATGCGCGTCCTTGTGCGAACTGGCCTGCCGCTGCGGGCGTTGCCGAGTTGAGGTCGGGGCGGTCGCCCGGATTGTTGTGGCGGTTGCTCTTCTCCGTCTGCAGCTTGTCGAGCTCGGGACGGTCCTGTCCCCATATTTCAGTCATGACAGGTCCTGCCACGTCGAGCACCACAATCTCGTTGCGTCCTTTCTTCAGCCAGCATCCCGGAACGTATAGAGTCTGCTGCGGACCGATGCTCCAGAAGCGGCCGATGGCGTGTCCGTTTATATATACGAGGCCCTTGCCCCAAGTTTCCATGTTGATGAATGTGTCGCCGGTCTTCTTCAGATTGAAGAAACCGCGGTAGTATCCGGCACGCGAATCGAGCTTCAGTCCCATCGACGCGCCGTTATTGCAGCGCGTGAAGACGCGTAGGGTGTGGTCGTAGGAGTCGGGCAGGGTGCGCATGGTCCAGTCGTTCAACTTCCATGTCACGTCGTCTCCATCGACGTTGGCCATGAGTGTCACTTCGCCGGTGAGTCCCTTGAAGTCTTTTATGGCGCGGCCGAAGTTGATGCGTCCCATACCTTCGACAACGATGTCGAGCCTACTGCCACGGCTCACTGGCGGCAGACTGACTGTTGTTTCGTTGCGTACGCGGTCGGTGCGGCCTATGTAGCGGCCGTTCACATAAACCATGGCGTAGTCGTGAGCGTCTTTCATGGCGAGCGTGGACGGTGTGTTTATCTCAGGCAGAGAGGTGGAGTAGATTACCGTTCCCCATCCCATGTCAAGCTCTTCGAAGGTCAGCGGACTGCGTGCTACGCACATACTGTCGGTGCCGAACACCAGGGGTGCGTATTCGTTGAGGCTGAAGCGCGGAATGCTTATCAGCTCTGCGGCCGGCTTGGGTACGGAGGGCAGACGCTTGTCGGAGTATTTCTCCATTGTGCGGCGCAACTCGTAGTATTTTGGTGTGGCCTGTCCGTATTCGTTGATGGGTGCGTCGTAGTCGTAGGATGTCACGTCTGGAGCGAATCCCGGTGAGTTGGCGCCGGCCCAGTGGCCGAACGATGTGCCGCCGTGGGTCATGTAGAGCGAGAACGAAATGCCTTTGGACAGCATCTCGTCTATGCCTGCCACCATTGCCGATGCGGGGCGTGTCTCGTGGCGGGCGCCCCATTTGTCGAACCATCCGCTCCAGAACTCCGAGCACATCAGCGGCGACTCGGGCCGCAGTTCGCGCAGACGGCTGAACTGACTGTCGATGTCGGAGCCCGTGCCGAAGTTCATTGTCCACACCAGATCGTCAAGTCCGTTGCGTGTGAAGTTGCTTGCCCAGTCGCACTGGAAGAGCGTGACCTTGTCGAATCCCGACTGGCGCACGATATCACGTATGGCACTCACGTAAGCCTTATCCTCGCCGTAGGAGCCGTATTCGTTCTCCACCTGCACCATGATTATCGGTCCTCCGTTCTGAATGGTGAGCGGAGCGAGCTGTTCGCCAACCTTCGCCATGAACTTGGATACGCGGTCCATGAAGTAAGGGTCCTGCTCGCGCAGACGTATATCCTTCTTCTTGAGCAGCCACCAGGGCAGTCCGCCCATCTCCCACTCGGCGCACACGTAAGGTCCGGGGCGCACGATGACGTACATGCCGTTCTCTTGTGCCAGGCGGCAGAAGGCCGCAATGTCGTTCTGTCCGGTGAAGTTGAATTCGCCTTCACGCTGTTCGTGTATGTTCCAGAACACGTAGAGGCAGATGGTGTTCATGCCGAGTGCGCGGCACATCTTGATGCGGTGCTCCCAGTAAGGGCGCGGAATGCGCGGGTAGTGCAGTTCGGCTGCCTTTACCACGAAGGGTTTGCCGTTGAGCAGAAACGTCTTGTTGCCGGCGGTGAACGTACCGCCATCGTTGTCGGCGGCACATGTAGTGCGGCTCGCGAATGCCATTATGGCCACGAGCAGCAGGGTGCGTAGAAAGGATGATTTCATCATTTTGGTTTTTAGGTTTTTGTTTCTTCAGCCACGGTGTTGTAGGGCCGTGACTGCCGGAGGTGTCCCGGTGTCAGTAGAGAATGGCTTTGACGCAAATCGTGGAAATACATACCGTTATGGACGCTTGCGGCAATGCCCTCATGCAAAATTAATATTTTATTTGCAAATATCAAAAATTACATACACATATACAAGTGTGTGTGAAGGCATTGCGTGGTTTCCTGATGTGTAATAACGTCTTTTTTATGGTGCAGAACGGGCTTTATGATCATGCGATATGTGCTATATCATGCCATGATATGTACTTTTTCACACTGCGGAACGGCCCATTCCGTAGTGCATGACATGTCATACGGATGATGTGAATGGTTTAAACCGATAATTGCCGGTAGTTTGCGTGATGTGTCTGAGAGTCGGGTATTTGCGCCAGAAAGTTCATCCGTACGTAAAAACGGCGGTATAGGAGAGTTGCGATAAAGACTTCTGCATATTTATACACAGCGTGAAGGGCAATGTGCATAAATATGCAGAAGATTCTGGTGCCGGTATGTGTTAAGCGGGTATGTCACCTGTCATGTGCGAGATATGGCCGTACGGTTATGCCGCTGTCAGTCGGATTCTTCGCCTGTCGATATGGTAACAGGGCTGAGAAGTCCTGACGGTTCTAACGGAATGTCCTTTAATGAAGCGCCTCTGAAGTCGTGGCCCAGCACAATGTTCGTCTTTGTGTATTTATGTGGAGTGGCCGACATCTCGTCGCCGGCAACACGGTTATACCATGAATTGACAACCTCCACTTCCAGTATGTTGTCTCCGTCGGTCAGATCATCGGTCACCTCGACGCGGAACGGTTTGGTCCAGACTATGCCATTGTCATTGCCGTTGAGTCGTATGGAGGCGATGCCTACATCTTTTACGTCGCCGAGTTGCAGGAAGTAGCGCTTGTCCGTTTTCTTGTCGAAGGTTGTCTTGAAGCTCTTTTTGTAAACAGCGGTGCCTGAATAATACTTTATTCCCTTATCCGGATGTGAGGTCCAGTCGGTGAGTTCGCTGAATGTCACCTCTCCAGGACCGCCCCATTCTGTATCAAAATCGACCGTCCATGCTCCTTCCAGTGTCTGAATGGTGTTATATTCCAAACCGTTGCGCTGTCTGTCTCCCTGTCTTTTCTTGCTGATATTCTTGTGGAATACGATTATGACGGAGCCGTAAGGGTCGAGCGTCAGCGGTATGGTTGTGATGCCGTCTGCCTGACGGAAAGCCCTGGCCTCGCTTATGCTGCCGTCCAAAGCGTTCCATATCTCAGGTTGCATACCGCAGACACGGAAGTCGGCCATGACGTTACGGCTGAGTCCTGTCTGGTTGCTTACAAAATATATGTGAGTGTCTCCGATTGTATAATGTATGTAGTCATAATCGTCTTTGCTGTTGTTTCCCTGAATAGAGAAGTCTCTCCGGACATCCTGCGACAGCAGATATTCCTTGGAGGTCATGCCCCATACCACTTTTCCTTTGCCATATACGTGTTGTCCGACGGAGTCTTCGGCCGTTCCCCATATCTGTTCGGAGAGTCTGGCAAACTCTTTTGCACCGTCTTTTCCTCCAACCAGCGACACTGCCTTCACAGGCTTGTATCCAAGAACTGTCGCACCTTTACTTATCAGATTCTCCAGTTTTCGCAGTACGGCCAACGACAGAACCCTGTGGTCGGGCAGCACAAGTATTTTGTATCTTCTCTTGTTTGGCGTGACTATCTCGCCGTTTCTGACATCCAGCCTAAGCAAAATGGTCTCATCCGTAACGTCATAGTCGAAGCCGAACATCGCGCCCGCCGGATCAGAGTGCTTGTAAGGAAACACGTTAGGAACATGGTCTCCGTAATAATACAGTACGTCCGCCACGAAGTCGCCTTCCTGTACAAGCGATTGAACGCGGCTTATGTAGTCGAAGAAAGGAGAAGACTTGCTCCACCATGTCACTTGAGGATTGATGTGTGTCCCGGCGAAATATTCCTGTCCGGGCAGGCCCTGTTCTTTTGGAGAGCAGGTGAATGTGTGGAGATAGACCCTGTTGAGGCCCGCGCATATTTCGTGATCGAACGAAGGCTTCTGGTCATGCCACAGTTCGTCATTCCAGTGCGGGCCGATCGTTGTGAAGGATTCGGCACCGACGATCCTTTTTCCGTAGATGTGTGCGGCAGACGAAGCCTGCTTTATGAAGAATCGGTTTTCAGGTTTGGGACGATGTGGAGAAGGAGCCCAGAACTCGCTCATCATGATGTCGCTGAAGCCGTAGTTCTTTATACCGTCCAGCGGCCCTGCATGCGGTCCTGCCGATTCGGGCTGTATGCCCATGTTGTATTTGTGGGCATGCTCGGCAAAGCGTGCATAATGGTTTATGGCAACCAGATGGCCCATGGTCTTTCTGAAATCGGCAAGGAATGCATTTGATACATCCATGTTCTCGATGATGTGTCCTGCGAAGACGGGGAGAAATGCGGTCAGATCATATCCGCAGTAATCACGGAATTCCTCTGCGAAGGAGTCGGTCCAGTTCATGCCTCCACATTCCCAGCTGTCTGTTTCCATGAACTTGAGTGTTGTCCCCAGATGTTCTTCACCTATTGCGCTGAAGATGGGTTCTACTACGGTGTTCCAGTAAAAGTCGAAAGCGTCCTTGCTCATGTAATCCAGTACGCTGCCCTGCCATTTGCCGCTGGATGTCGAGACAACCGAGCGCGTGCAGGTGTAGCCGATGCGCAGTATGTTCCACTTTCCTTCGGGAGCATCCCATCGCAGAACACCTTTATCGTCCATTCTGTCGCTTATGTTCAGGACATTCTTCAGACTAACCATGAAGATGTCCTTAGCGTTTCCGGCAGGCTTGTCTTGAGGTTCGTCTTCAAGCAGGAAACGGCAATCGGGAGCCGAGCCGCCCAATTCATGGTATCCCATCTTCAGATCCAGCTTGGATATGCGCTTCAGTGTCTTGTTCTCTTCTTCTGCGGGAAAGGCAAGTACGGCAATGTCTTTGTAGAAATCATTATGCTTTCGCGGGTTGTCCAGTTGTATGCTGATTGTCTTTCCGCCAGTAACCAGCCGTTCGGTGTATGTCAGTTGTTTTGCGGAATATTGTGGAGTGACACATGGTCCTCCCAGATTCCATCCGCTCTGAATGTTAAATCCCATAACCAGTCCAAGTCGTTTCGCTTCGTCCAAGGCATAAGAGAAAAGTTCTATCCATTCCTTTGAAGCGAAGGTCGGTCCGGATGGTATGTCTTTGTTCCCGCGCTGGTTATGACCACCTGCATCGAATATCATGGCGCCTTGGAAGTTTTTAAGCCTCATGGCTTCCAGATCCTTTCTGATGGCTTCTTTGGTGACGTTTCCGTTCAGCCACCACCACCAGCAGTTCACTCCATATTTCTGAGCAGGCTGTTTGAAGTTGGCCTTGAGTTCATCGTATTTATCGTGGAAATTCATATTGTGTGACATGCCGTTTAGGTTATGGCACACGCACATAAGCACAGACAGCAATGCTCCAAAACAGTTTCTTTTGTAATCCATATCGTTAATATTAGGTAAAAGGATGCAGGCGGTTAACCGCAGTTATTGGGATTATGGTCAGTATAGGCAGCGCATAGCTCATTCGTGTATGCACTGTGACGACCGTCCTGTGGCCGTGAAAGGCACAGCCTGTGGCCGTATGCGTCGTTAAGGTGTGGGCAATGGCGGGCTGCGCTTGTATGTTATTGCAATATTAAACAATTTTTTTGTTAATATGGTTTTGTGGAATGAAAAAGTTGACTTTACAGTTTATGCCAGACATGAATATTATATTGCAGAACTCTTGTTTGGCGATATCATTATTGGTTATGTCGACGTCTATGTGCGGCAGTCAGGTATACTGCAGTACGGATGGCGTGAAACAGTGATTCTTTCGGTGCCATTGCATGAGTTGTCCGATCATGAAGTTGTGATGGATGAATACAAAACAAAAGCAGGAGGAAAGCAGTATGTCTTTCCTCCTGCAATGATTTTGTATGATCTCACATTATGCCGGATGCAGTCATTTCTTTATTATCTTTGATGTCTTCTGGCTGTTCTGTGTATTCACTGTGAGCAGATACATGCCCGTATTCACAGAAGACAGGTCGAGGGTTTCGCATTTGCCTTCGGCTTTGCTGACGAGATGGCCGGCCATGTCGTTGAGTGTGAGACCGGTCACAGGCTCGTCGCTCTCTATGTGGAGCACTCCGTCGGTGGGGTTCGGATATACCCTTATGCCGTTTTCGGTCTCTACTGCGCTGATGTCGGTGGAGATGTTGGTGGTGAAGGAGTAGCTACCCGAACCGAGAGTGAATACAGCACGGTCGTCGGTTGTGCCTTCATACTTCACGCCTTCCGACTCTTCTGCCGGTCTGCCGCCTTCATACACCTTGCTGCCTTCTGCCACAGGCATGAGCAGACGGGCGGTGGTGTTGGCCGGAACAGTGACTTTGTAGCTGAGGCTACCGTCTGCTCCGAGCTGCCATGCGCTCTTTATGCTGCCGTAGTTGGAGGCTACTGTGGCATCGACGCTGGTGATGCGCTCCTGTCCCTGTGGCAGTGTGGTGCGTGTGTCGGGGTAGGGCTGCAGTATGATGTGCTTGAATCCGGCGTTCTGTTCGTCGGCCTCGATGCCTGCCATGTATCTGTACATCCACTCGGCCACGGCTCCGTAGGAGTAGTGGTTGAAGGAGTTCATGGATATATCCTTATGGAATCCGGTCTCCTTGGTGTAGGAGTTCCAGCGCTCCCATATTGTTGTGGCACCCTGATCCACGCTGTAGAGCCATGACGGACAGTTGCGCTGGAGCAACAGGTTGTAGGCCTTGTCGATGAGTCCCACCTGCGAGAGGGTGGTGTTGATGATGCCTGTGCCTACGAATCCGGTGTTGAGTGTCTCGTTGTTGGAGCTTATGGCACGTGCGAGCGCCTTTATTGTGGCCTGTTCGGATGCTTCGTCGGGCAGCAGACCGAAGCGCAGCGCGAGCAGATAGCCCGTCTGTGTGTGCTGCTTGGGCAGTCGATTGCTGATGTAGCGTGTGGCGAACTCGGCCTTTATGTTGTTGTAGAGCTGCTCATACTCGGCTGCCTTTATGGCGTACTCGTCGCCGGGTGCCTTGCTGAGAACCTGCGACATCTTGCTCATGAGCAGTGCGTCGTAAGCATAGTAGCACACACTGACGTAGCGCGAATCGGTCGGTACGAACGATACCCAGTCGCCGTAGTTGGTGCCGGCTCCCTGATATTTGTAGCCGTCGCCGGCCTGGGCTGCCATCCAGTCCATGTATTTCTCCATCGATTCGTAGTTCTCCTCGATGATGCTCTTGTCGCCGTGCATGAGATAAGTGGTCCAGGGTACAATGATACCTGCGTCGCCCCATGCGCCGTTTCCGTAGCCCACCCATGCTATCGGTGCCACATCTGGATAGGCACCGTCGGAACGCTGGCTGTCGCGCATGTCGCCCATGAACTTGTGATAGAAGGCTGCGGTGTTGGCGTTGTATGCAGCCGTGCGGCAGAATATCTGTGTGTCGCCGGTCCATCCGAGGCGTTCGTCGCGCTGCGGGCAGTCGGTCGGCACGCTCATGAAGTTGCCGCGCTGGCCCCAGATGACGTTGCTGTATAGCTGGTTTACGGCGTCGTGGCTTGTGGTGAGCGACGAGCCTTCCTCGTTGTCGGCACCTACGACAAGTCCTTCGATGCCGTTTATCTCGATGTCGTCGCCGGCAGTTATCTCACAGTAGCGGAATCCGTAGTAGGTATTTGTAGGACTGTAGGTCTCGCCTTCCTCGTCGCCGCGAAGTGTGTAGTACATGGAAGCCTTGGCAGTACGCAGGTTGATGAGATACAGACTGCCGCCGGGGCCGTCGTCGCCACGGTTGGTGTCGCCCTTGTCGTTGAGCATTTCGCTGAAGCGCGCACGGAGAGTGCAGCCGGCCTTACCCTTGACGTTCACTCTCACCCAGCCCACCATGTTCTGGCCGAAGTCGTAGATTACGGTCTGGCCTTTCTTCAGTTTCACGGGTGAGTTGCTGCTTGTCTCGGACACAACGTTCACCATGCCATAGGCTGTGCCTGTCTGCTTGATGCCTTCGTAGATGGTGATGTGCTCCGGCAGACGTGTCAGCGAGGTGCGTATGCGTGCCGCCGGACCTTCGAAGGCGCATATTTCGCCGGTGAAGTCGCGGCTCGACACGATGGCGTGCCATGCAGACTGGTCGTAGCCGGCCTTTGTCCAGCCGTCCTCAAGAGTTGCGTTGTAGGTCTCGCCGTTGTATATGTCGCCCTTGCGCAGTGCACCGTTGTCGTATGTTGCCCATGAGGCATCGGTCACAACAGTCTCCTTCGAGCCGTCAGTGTACTCGATGACGAGCTTGGCCATGAATGCCACGGGCTTGTCGCCATACTGTCCGTGGCATATGCCGCCGGCCCAGTAGCCCGATGTTACGGTAGCTCCGATGGCGTTGCCGCCTTCCTTAACGAGTGTCGTCACGTCGTGTGTGTTGTAGAATACCTTCTTTGCATAGTCGGTCCATCCCGGTTTCAGTTCGTCGTAGATGGTTGTTCCGTCGTCATGAACGTGGCCTACGCGGGTGCCGTTGATGAATACGTCGTATATGCCGAGGGCAGAACTGTAGAGCTTGGCCGACTTGACGGGTGCCTTGGCCGTGAACTCTTTTCTGAACATAGAGGCTGCTCCCATGGAGCTTTCCATGAATCTCTGCTCGCCGTTGGCGGTGTATACATAAAGCTGGTTAGAACCGTCGTGTTCAGTTATTGTGCCGTCGAACATAGGAGCATTGCCCTCGAAGTCCTCTGACAGACGCACGGTCTCATTGCCGTCAGCGCCGATGGTGGTCACCTTTACGTTGTCGGCATAGGCCGGACCCTCGTCGTCGGCATGTGTGCGGAAGCCAGTGTAGCCGTCGACAATCTTTCCGGAAGCGGTGTATGTGTCGACGAGCTGGCCGTCGATGTAAGTCTTCACGGTGTTGTCTATGACTTCGATACGCAGACGGTGGGGCTTGCCGAGGATTTCATCCTTTGTGAACGCGTCGATGCGCGTGTCGCTGTAGGATGGCGTTGTGCTGTTGCTGTAGACATGGCGTCGTATGGCCGGATAGTCGTAGTCCTTGCAGTTGAGCGCCCACATATAATAATTGTTCGATGCGGTATAGGCGAACACTACGCCCACATTGCCTTTCATCAGAGTGATGTCCGACTCGATGGCATATCCTTTGGCACTGTCGGCTGCTCTGGTGAGGCGTGCGCGGGCCGAACCTTTGGCACCTTCCTTCTGCCAGCAGTATTGTGCCGACTCCGTGCCTTCAAAGTAGAGGCGTCCGCCTTTCACGCTTCCTGCCGTGAAGGTGGAGTTGCCTTCAGAGAAGTCTTCGGTGAATACGGACACACCGTCCACGCTTATGTCGAAGTCGTCGTAGTAGGCGGCCTCATACAGGTTTTCGGTGTATTCGGAGCGTGCAGCACGGAATCCGATACGTCCGAAGGGGAAGTCGCCGCGGCGCTCGTCTATCAGAATGTCGTTGATATATGTCTTTGCGAGCATGCCGTTGTCGGTTATGTCGATGCGCAGGGTGTATTCCTCATTGTTCTTCAGGTCGATGATTCCGGTGAGGTCTACGTCCTCGAGGCATGACGGACTGTTGTTCAGCCAGCGGTGAGGACGGAAGCGCGGATAGTCACCCTCGGTGTTGAACTGCCACATGTAGTAGTTGTTCTCGTCGGTCATACCGAAGCACAGGCCGGCTGCCACCTTGGCGATCTCGAATTTGCAGCTTATTGAGTAGTCGGATATCTCGTTCTCGTCGATATATCCTAGCGGATTCTTGGAATATCTTATCCATTTGGCTCCGTCCCATCCTGTGCCCATGAGTCCGGTTTCGAAGTAAGCCTTCTCTGTAGAAGTGGCCTCGTTGCCCTTGTTATCGGTCACTGTGACCTTCCAGTAGTAGCGTGTCGAAGGAGCGAAGGTGTGGTTGGGACTTACCATCACCGACTGGTCGGACTCCACAACGCCGGAGTCCCACACGATGTTGGAGCAGTCGCTGTCTGAACACACCATGATGCGGTAGCTCTTCTGCATCACTCCGCGTTCGTCCGACTGCAATATCCAGCTGAACGTCGGCGCCTTGTCTATGCCCACTGGATTGGTGAGCGACAGGGTGCGCAGCTTTTCTACAGTCAGAGCATGAGCTACTCCTGCAAACAATACGCCTAACATCAGCAACCATAATCGTGGATTGCGTGTAAGAATGTAGTTTTGTTTCATGATTAATAGTTATTATATTGATATTAATGATAAATATTCTCTGTGTCATCGTCCGCCACTTTACGCATACAGGTTGCCATGTTTATTTTGTCGCCTGTGGCATGGGAGGATTCATGACCTGACCAAAGTCATAACAAACAAATAGATACTATCGGTTGGTGTGGTTAGTGTCAGTTTTATAATAATGTATTTATGCAAATTTAAGAATTAATGATAACCCGTTCAAACTAAACACTGCTATTTTGATATTACATTGTTTGTTTCTCTCAAAAAGCATATTAATAGTATCATTCTGTATAGTACGGCATTGTGGCGTATATTGTACTACGCAGCACTGTTGTGCAATGTCATGTAATGATGAATACAGACAGGAAGGACAAATGGTTAATACAATCCTATTTGCAAAAATCTATGACTTTTGCAGCTGTTGTTTATATCGTAAAGATAATAAGCATAAAGTACACTATGACAAGTCTCTGTTGTTTTTGTTTGTGCTCTTTTCATTTCTAAGTACGTCTCTGTATATTTATGCAAAAATCAGATCTCATAATTGCATAAATATTCATCGATAACTCGAAAATACGGCGATATTTTCGAGCAGCGGTCTCCTCGGTCGCAAATTCTCGAGTTTTGAGAGGGTTGCGTATTGTGTTGACAGCCAGTCACTTGTGCTTTATGACAATCCGATAGCTTCTGTATGGCGCTATGAAACAGTCTGTTTCAGCCTCTGATATTGCCCATATCAGGGCCTGATATGCTCAATATCACACCATAACCAAGCCCATATCGCATGGTGATAAAGGCTGTTTCGCAGAGCCGTCTGATTTTTTATGTCATTCGTGAAGAAAAATACGACGGTGAGCAAAAGAAAAATCCGTCTGATAAAGCCTGTTCCGTCGCGCTCCGTTTTCTATTTTGAAAATTTTTTTTGTCAAAATTTTTTACTTTTGATATTGCATAAATATACAGTCTTGAAGGCGAAAAGCACCATTCCGTATTATTCTTGCTCCACACGCCTATGCCTGTTTCTTTTGGGCAGTTCCGGCTCCGTGTGCCGATGCTTTTAAGACCCTTAGACAATCCTTCTCAGCCTTATTATATGAGCTTCGTAACCTTGTCATATATAGTGTGTTGCTTTCCCTGGTGCCGCGCCCGTCGCCTGTATGCCGTTCGCTGTCATTGTCGCTCTGCCATGGGGCTTATTCCGCATCCGGCCGTTATTATCTCCGCCGTCCGCACACTTCTTGCTTCATGCCGTTGTGTCGCCGTATATTTTTCTCCGGAGAACTTTTCCGCGGTTGCATATTTTATTTCATATCACGGTGGATAATGTATTATTATGCCATTCTTATGTGTGATCTGACGCTGACGATATGCGGTTTATGTCACTTTTTATATATCCGACAGCCGTGTTCCACCATGCGCCGCTACTCTGCCAAGACGGCTTTCTGCGAGCGTATCGTGCTTGTTTTATGCGTATTGTGACATTCTTATGAGCAGTTCATACCTTTAATATATGGCTTTCTGTATGCTCTTTTATGTGTTGTGTCAAAAAGTGAATGTTTTAAGTCAAAAAACATACGCGCCGTAATGGTTGTTATTGCTAAATTTGCTCAGCCAATTTAGAAGTCTAAGCTATATAACCAAATGAACAACAAAAGAAAATGTTTCTTTGCAGTTGACCTCGGAGCAACGAGCGGACGTACGATAGTCGGCAGTTTTCTCCCGTCCGGTCTGGAGCTGGAGGAGATAAACCGCTTCCCCAACCATCTCATAGAGAACGGCGGACGGTTCTACTGGGACATCTACGAACTGTTCCGCAATGTTGTGGAAGGGTTGAGGCTGGTTGCCGGTCGCGACGACTGTGAGATATGCTCCATAGGCGTTGACACATGGGGTGTGGACTTCGTGTGTGTCGGCGAGGACGGCGCTTTCCTGCGTCTTCCGCGTGCCTACCGCGATCCGTTCACCTCGGGAGCTGCAGAACGTTTCTTTTCGGAAGTGCCGCGCGAGACGGTCTACAGTCAGACCGGCATACAGGTGATGGACTTCAACACTCTGTTCCAGCTCGACGCCATGCGCCGTTCGTCAGACAGTGCGCTGGCCGCCGCACACAAACTGTTGTTCATGCCGGATGCCATAACATACATGCTCACGGGCGAAATGGTGACCGAATACACCATAGCCTCCACCTCCCAGTTGCTCAATGCGGCCACACGCCGTTTCGAGCCGTCGCTTCTTGCGGCCACGGGACTGACGGAGGAGAGTTTCGGACGTTTCGTCTTTCCGGGCAACCAGGTGGGTGTGCTCACGCCAGAGGTGCAGCGCCAGACAGGGCTCGGCCCCGTGCCGGTGATAGCAGTGGCCGGCCACGACACCGCTTCTGCCGTTGCCGCCGTTCCGGCATCCGACCGCGATTTTGCTTATCTCAGCAGTGGCACATGGTCGCTGATGGGTATCGAGACTGATGCACCCGTCATCAGCGCCGTCACTCAAAAGTTGAACTTCACCAATGAGGGCGGCGTCAACGGTACCATCCGCCTGCTGAAGAATATATGCGGCCTGTGGATACTTGAGCGCTGCCGTGCCCAATGGGGTGCGGTGCCCTACGACGTGCTGATAGACGAGGCACGTGCCGCAGAGCCGTTCCGTAGTTTGATCAATCCCGACGCAGCTTCTTTTTCTAATCCGTCCGACATGGTTGAGGCCATACGGACATTCTGCCGCAGTCACATCCAGCCTGTGCCCGATACGCGCGGACGTCTGGTGCGTTGCATCTTCGAGAGTCTTGCCTTGCGCTACCGTCATGTCTTCGACAGTCTGCGCGAGCTGTCCGAGCGACCACTCAGCGTTCTGCACGTTATCGGCGGTGGCAGTTGCAATGAGCTGTTGAACCAGTGGACGGCCGATGCCATCGGTGTGCCTGTCGTAGCAGGCCCGTCCGAGGCAACAGCCATAGGCAACATCATGATGCAGGCAGTAGCTGCCGGACATTCGTCCGACGTAGCCGGCATGCGCCGTATGGTGCGCGGGTCGGTAAGCCTGAAGACATACATGCCGGCCGACACCGCCGCATGGGAAGAAGCATACCGCAGGGCGCCGTTCACCGCCTGAGCGTTTTCATACCGGCCTATGCCGGCTTTAGGCGGGCGTGACGGGCCGCCGTTGCGTCTTGACCGATAATTTACATACAACCATTTTAAACAAAAAACCTGATTATGAAAGAACAACTCATCAACAAAGCCTACGAGATAGCCAAGGAACGCTATGCCGTTCTGGGCATCGATACAGACAAGGCGATGGACGCCTTGCAGAATATTTCCCTCTCAATGCATTGCTGGCAGGCCGACGACGTCACAGGATTCGAGTCGGGCGGCGCGCTCACGGGCGGCATACAGGCCACGGGCAATTATCCCGGCAAGGCGCGCAACATGGAGGAAGTGCGCATGGACATACTGAAAGCCATGTCGTTCATTCCCGGCCGTCACCGTCTGAGCCTGCACGAGATATACGGTGACTTCGGCGGACAGTTTGTCGACCGCGATCAGGTTGAGCCGTCACACTTCGAGAGCTGGATGCAGTGGGCTGCTGAAAACGGCATAAAGCTCGACTTCAACTCCACCTCGTTCTCTCATCCCAAGAGCGGAAACCTCTCGCTGGCCAATCCCGACAAGGCTATACGCGACTTCTGGGTGGAGCACACAGTGCGCTGCCGTGCTATTGCCGAAGAGATGGGACGCCGCCAGAATGACCCCTGCATAATGAACCTATGGATACACGACGGCAGCAAGGACATAACGGTCAACCGTATGATGTATCGCGAACTGCTCAAGGATTCGCTCGACCGCATATTCGCAACAGAGTATAAGAACATGAAGGACAGCATCGAGTCCAAGGTGTTCGGCATAGGTCTTGAGAGCTACACCGTGGGTTCAAACGATTTCTATATAGGTTACGGCGTGCAGCATCAGAAGCTCGTCACGCTCGACACAGGCCACTTCCATCCGACGGAGAGTGTGGCCGACAAACTCTCTTCGCTCCTGCTGTTCGTGCCGGAGGTGCTGCTCCATGTGAGCCGTCCCGTGCGTTGGGACAGCGATCACGTAACGATAATGAACGACGACACGCTCGACCTCTGCAAGGAGATTGTGCGTTGCGGAGCCCTCGGTCGCGTGCACATAGGTCTCGACTACTTCGACGCGTCCATCAATCGCATCGGAGCCTATGTCATCGGAAGCCGCGCCACACAGAAATGTCTGCTCCAGGCGCTGCTCGAACCGCTCCATACATTGCGCAGCTACGAAGCCGAGGACAAGGGCTTCGAGCGTCTGGCGTTGCTCGAGGAGTGCAAGTCGTTGCCATGGAATGCCGTATGGGACATGTTCTGTCTGCGCAACGGTGTGCCTGTGGGCGAGGAGTTCATAGCTGAGGTTGATAAATACGAGGCCGACGTGACCTCAAAGCGTAAATAAATAAAAGGTTGTTTTGTCATGGACGTTTTGTTAGGGTTATTGATAATAGCGGTCGGCAGTTTCGGTCAGAGCAGTTCTTATGTGCCCATTAACAAGGTTAAGGAATGGTCGTGGGAGAGCTTCTGGTTGGTTCAGGGCATCTTCGCATGGCTTGTGTTCCCCTTGCTTGGCGCGTTGCTCGCCGTTCCTGCGGGCGGCAGTCTGTGGCAGTTGTGGAGTTCGGGCGGAGCGCTTCAGGCCGTCATCTATGGTGTTCTCTGGGGGGTTGGCGGCCTGACGTTCGGCCTCTCCATGCGCTATCTCGGTGTCGCCTTGGGCCAGAGCATAGCTCTCGGTACGTGTGCTGCGTTCGGAACTCTCTTTCCGGCGCTCTTTGCCGGCACCGACCTGCTCCGCGGCGACGGCCTCATGCTGCTCTGTGGCGTGTGCATCACCATTGCAGGCATTGCTGTTATAGGTTATGCAGGCAGCCTGCGCTCGGCCAATATGAGTGAGGAAGAGAAGAAGGCGGCAGTAAAAGATTTCGCCCTTACCAAGGGTCTGCTCGTGGCCTTGCTTGCCGGAGTGATGAGCGCATGCTTCGCTCTGGGTCTCGATGCCGGCGGACCGATCAAGGAGGCAGCCCTCAACGGTGGCGTGGATCCGCTCTTCGCAGGCCTTCCCGTCATATTGCTCGTTACGCTCGGCGGTTTCTGCACCAACGCCGTATATTGCATCCGGCAGAACATAAAGAACTATACCGGCCGCGAATATTTCGCATGCAGCGGCCGTGTGCTGGCCAACAACGTGCTTTTCTGTGCCCTTGCCGGCTTGCTGTGGTACTCGCAGTTCTTCGGCCTTGAGACGGGCAAGAGCTTCCTCACCGACAGTCCGGTGCTGCTGGCATTCTCGTGGAGCATCCTCATGTCGCTCAATGTGATATTCAGCAACGTCTGGGGCATTATCCTGAAAGAGTGGCGCGGATGCGGACGCAAGGCTGCCGGAGTGCTTGTTGCCGGCCTGCTCATACTCATAGCCTCCATCATTGTGGTGGCCATGGCACAGCAGTGACATGTTTTCTGGCCGGATGTGTGCCGGTCATGCTACGATATTGTTATTTCTGTTTGATTAATTTCGACTTATAGATGTGCTCACGGGTGACGTTGTCTCCCGTGAGCATAACATAAGTGAAAGACCGGGTCGGATGGCGGTTGTCTGCCGCGGACGCCGTCGCAGTGTCTGGTGTGGCCATGTACAGATGGATGTGGAAACACTGGGCACGCTGTCCGGCAACATCATTGGTTCTTTATCTGACAGGTGTGACGCAATGTGCCGACTGTCACGACGTTACTTCTGTTATGCATAGAACTTTAAGACATTAACAAAATACCGCTTATCCTGCGTACTTTAAACTTCAGAATGATGAAACCATACGAATCTGTGATAGTGAGAAAGACATTGATTCTAATCCTTGTAATGTGTCTGACCGGCGCAAGCAAGCTCATGGCTGTGGACAATCTGCGCTGCGAGATGGTTGTCAATCCTATGGGAATAGCCATCGTGTCGCCGCGACTGAGCTGGGAACTGAACGACAAGGGACGCAACGTGATGCAGACTTCTTATCGCATACTCGTGGCTTCTACGATGGATAAACTGAAGCCCGGCAAGGCAGATTTGTGGGATTCGGGAGAAGTCAGTTCGGACAATTCGACGTACATACCGTATGGCGGAGTGGCTCTGAAGAGCCGTATGACGTGCTACTGGAAGGTGTGCGTCACCACGAATAAGGGCAAGTCGGAATGGAGCAAGCCTGCCCGCTGGACAATGGGACTGCTCGACGGCGGCGAATGGAAGGCGCAGTGGATAGGGCTAGACAAGGCTTTCGAGTGGGACAATCCAACTGCCGACTGCACAAGACTGTCGGCCAGATATTTCAGAAAGGATTTCCGCACGACTCGTCGTCCGGCGAAAGCCACATTGTATATCTGCGGACTTGGTGTTTACAAACTGCATATCAACGGCAAGACTATTGGCCGTCAGGAGCTGGCACCCACTCCTACTGATTACAGAAAGGAAGTGAAATACAATACGTTCGACTTGACCGGCGAGATAGGCAAGGGCGACAATGCCATCGGAGTGATTGTGGGCAACGGCCGTTTCTTCCATATGCGCCGCACCGACAGGGCCGAATTTCCAAAGCTCATCGCCCAGCTGGAACTTGAGTATGGCGACGGCAGCCGCGAATATGTGGTGAGTGACGCGTCGTGGAAGGTGACATCACACGGAGCGATAGGCGCTAACAACGAGTATGACGGCGAGGAGTATGACGCACGTCGAGAAATGCCGGGATGGGACAAAGCCGGATTCGACGACTCCGCGTGGCTGCCTGTGGACATGACCGCCGCACCGGAAGGAAAGCTCGGCGCGCAGATAAACAATAATATACAGGTGATGGACGTTATCAGACCGACAGGTGTCACCCGACTTAACGACACTACCTATATTCTGGATATGGGACAGAACTTCTCCGGACGCCTCAAAATGAAAGTCAAGGGTGAGCGTGGCAGGGAAGTGAAGCTGCGCTTCGCGGAGTTCCTTAACGATGACGGAAGCGTCAATCTGGACAATCTGCGCGGCGGACTCGCCACCGACAAATACACATTGAAGGGCGAGGGAACGGAGACGTGGGTGCCATGCTTTGCCATTCATGGCTTCAGATATGTGGAGATAACCAATTATCCCGGTACGCCTTCTACAGATGACTTCGAGGGACAAGTGCTCTATGACGACATGCGGCAGACCGGATATTTCGCGACGTCGGACTCTCTGATAAATCAGATTTACCACAATGCCTACTGGAGTGTGCGCAGCAACTACCGCGGCATGCCCACCGACTGCCCGCAACGTACGGAGAGAATGGGGTGGACAGGCGACAGAGCCATCGGATCGTACGGCGAGAGCTTCCTCTTCGACAACAATAATCTGTACGCGAAATGGGTGCACGACATACGCATAACCCAGCGCGAGGACGGCAGCGTGTCCGACATCGCTCCGAGCTACTGGAGCTCTTACACGGACAACATGACGTGGCCCGGCACTTATCTCACGGTGTCGAAGATGCTTTACACACAGTTCGGCAACATACAACCGATAACCGAGCATTACGCTTCGATGAAGAAGTGGCTGTATTATATGCGCGACAAGTATCTGACCCCGGACCATATCATGCCGCGTGATGTTTACGGTGACTGGTGCACGCCGCCCGAAGTGTTCACCGCCAACGACCCGCAGATACCGTCGCTGATTACCGACAAGGCGGTGATAGGTACGGCTTACTATTATTATATGCTCAAGACCATGTCCTGGTTTGCCTCTCTCATGGGCAAGGATGGCGACCGTAACGAGTTCGACGAACAGGCGGCTGTGGTCAAGGAAGCCTACAACAATAAGTTCCTGGATAAGGAGAAACGCTCATACAGCAACAACACCGTGACGTCGAACCTGCTGGCGCTAAGCTTCGGACTCGTGCCCGACGACTATCGTAACGACATAGCCGACAACATGGTAAGGCTCATAGAGAACGACTTTAAGGGACACATAAGCACCGGAGTGATAGGATGTCAGTGGCTGATGCGCGGGCTTACGGAGATAGGACGTCCTGACCTTGCTTACGGAATGTTGCAGAAGACCGACTATCCGAGCTTCGGATACATGATAAAGAAAGGTGCCACCACCGTGTGGGAACACTGGAACGGCGACGGAATGGAACGCTGGATAGACTCGCAGAATCATGTCATGCTGCTGGGCGATCTGCTCATCTGGTTTTATGAGAATATGGCAGGCATAAAGAGTGATGATGCTCATCCCGGATTCAAGAAACTGATTATGAAGCCTCTGCTCATCGACAGACTGAGCCATGTGGACTGTTCCTACCACTCTGTTCACGGACAGATAACCAGTTCGTGGAAGAAAAACGGGGCGTCGTTCCAATGGAATATCACGATACCGGCCAACTCCTCGGCTACCGTATGCATCCCGGCCACGGCATTGGACAATGTGACCGAAAGCGGAAAGAGTCTTTCAGAAGCCGGCATCAGCACGTCTAAGGTTGAGGGAGGATATGTTGTCTGCGAAATAGGATCAGGCACTTACCGTTTCAAGGCAGTGCGTTAGGTTGTCAGACGGAGCGCACCGCAGTGAGGAATATGTCATGTATGGCGGAAACGTCAGATGAAAAAAGAAATGATAAACCTGCTCTGATATCAGGCAGACAATATGATCTGTCTGGGTCGGGCAATAAAAAATATATATGGAATCTATATTGAACAATCGTCCGGCACTTGCTGCCGAAGTGGAGAAAGTTGCCGAAACAGCCGGCTATCTGTGGCAGAAAGGCTGGGCCGAGCGTAATGGTGGCAACATAACCATAAACATCACCGAATATGTGGATGACGCCATCAGACAGATGCCGGCTATCAGCGACGTGATGCCCATCGGTGTGACGCTGCCCCATCTGCGCGGCTGCTATTTCTATTGCAAAGGTACCAACCGCCGTATGCGCGACCTTGCGCGTCGTCCGATGGACAATGGCTCGGTGATACGAATACTTGACGACTGCGCCAGCTATGTCATCATAGCCGACAATCCGGTGCGTCCCACCTCTGAGCTGCCCTCGCATCTCAGCGTGCACGACTATCTGCTGTCCATAGGCTCGCCCTACCGTGCGTCGCTCCACACCCATCCCATAGAGCTCGTTGCCATGAGTCACTGCCGCCGTTTCCTCGAGAAGGATGTGGCTACAAACCTGCTGTGGAGCATGATTCCCGAAACCAAGGCGTTCTGTCCGCGCGGTCTGGGCATTGTGCCATACAAGTTGCCGGGATCTGTTGAGCTGGCCGAAGCCACCATCAGTGAGCTTTCCGACTACGATGTGGTGATGTGGGAGAAGCACGGAGTATTCGCTGTGGATACCGACATCATGGCTGCCTTCGACCAGGTGGACGTGCTCAACAAGTCGGCCCTCATCTACATAGCCGCCAAAAACATGGGATTCGAACCCGACGGCATGACTCAGGAGCAGATGCGTGAGATGTCCGAGGCGTTCGGTCTGCCCAAATAATGCCGGCCGGTGTCATGCGGGTAATGTTTATTATTGGAATTTTCATGTACTGATTGTATGCGGAATGTCCGTCAGGGATGTTCTGTATGCAGTCAGTATAACATATTTTAAAATATTTGATAAAAGTAAATCAGAATATACTGTTTTTGATTTTAAAATCACTATATTTGCCATCAACCTGATAATAAATTCCTGATTATGCCCAACGATTTAAACAACGACGGTGTTGAGTTCAAGTATCTCATTGTCAATGATACGGACAGGAAGTTCGGACTGTGGGTAAATACCGTTGGTTTTGAATTCATAGCCCCCAACTCTCCATATCCTTTGAAGGAACATCCATCCGGTTATTTCTTCAATGCGGATAAGGGACGCATACTTAATGAATACCAACTCGTATATATAACCAAGGGCTGCGGACAGTTCTCTTCGGAGAGTGTCGGCAACAAGCATGTGTGTAGTGGCAGACTCATGCTTGTATTTCCGGGTCGGTGGCACACCTATCGCCCTTACCGTAATGTGGGCTGGAATGAGTATTATATAGGTTTTGAAGGTCCTGTTGTCGACAGACTTGTGAGTGAAGGTTTTTTCAGTGAGGACCAGCCCGTCATCGATATAGGGTTGAGCGAGGAGTTTGTTTCGCTTTATACGCGTGCTCTTAATATAGCCGAGGCCGACGCAGTGTCGTCCCAACAGTATCTTGCTGGCATTGTGATGCACATGCTTGGCATGGTCATATCACTTTCACGCAACAGACAGTTTGAGATGAGCGCCATACGGCAGAAGATAGAAAAGGCACGTATATACATGAAAGAGCATGTCGGCGAGAACGTCAGTGCCGAGCAACTTGCCGAACATCTCAACATCAGCTACTCATGGTTCAGAAAGGCTTTCAGGGAATACACAGGATACGCACCGGCAAAATATTTTCAGGAACTGAGGATACAGCGTGCCAAACAGATGCTTGTGGGCACATCGTCATCGGTCAAGGAGATAGCTGCTGCGTTGGGTTACGGCTCCGCTGAGCACTTTTACAGTATGTTCAAGAAAGCCACCGGACTTACACCTCACGAATACCGGTCGTGTGGCCGAGATTCCGGCACGTCGGACGAATGAGTCGTGCGTACGGCGGTCATGACCGTACGCTTCTGTTTTCATTTCCCTTTTACTACGATGATTGTCTCCAGATCGTCGGGCACGAATATGTTTCCCGCGAATGCTGTTGCGGCTTCCTGCGTGTAGGTCTGCCGTCGTGTAGTCATGCTTCTGTCCTCGGTGTGGAACAGCAGCAGGTTGGATGCATTCAGATCTGAGGCTGTCCGTGCCGCATCGAGTACGGTACTGTGGTGTTTGGAATAGGGTTTCATCTCCTCGCGGTCGGCATACAGGCAGAATGCCTCGCACATCAGCCAGTCGGCATTGGCCGCCATGCTTCGGTTAGTCTCATTGAACGGTTCATCACCCAGGCACACCAGACTTATTCCTCCCGGCAGTTCTGCACGATAGCCGAATTGTTTTTCTTTTGTGGAATGAATGTCGAAGCACGTGAATTTCATGTCTCCTACGTTGAATGTATCGCCGTCGGACAGAATGATGAAGCGCACCGCGCTGTCGAGTAACGGTATGTATTTACCCGGAAGGGTCATTTCGCAGATGCTTCGCAACACCCGGACGACGCGGTCGTGACCATAAACGCAGAGCACGTTTGTGCGTAGTCCGTTCAGTGTGTGTTGTATGGCGGTCCTCACTATCCATACCGCTCCGAGTATATGGTCGGTGTGTGCGTGTGTGATAAACATGTGGTCGAGCCGCGCTGGGTCCTCCCCGGCTTTTTTCATCTGTGTCAGTATTCCGTTGCCTCCGCCCGCATCGGTGAGCAGCATGCCCTCGGCGGTCTTCAGCAGAAAGCATGTGTTGTAGCATTCTGTTGCTGTGGCATATCCCGTACCGAGCATCGTTATCGTGGTACAGGTGTTATTCTCTGTTGTGTTCATCCCTGTTATGTTTTTTCCATACAAAGATAGTGAAAGGTAAGAGCAACGACAAAAATGGAAAGACTTTGTTTTTCTTTTTGTCATTGTCGAACCGCCTCCTGTCTTATGCAAAGATAATGCAAGGCTTGCTTGACGGCATACGGATAGCACTATGTTTTATATAATATGTCAATATTGGCCGGAATGCAATATTATATATACACTCTATGCCTGCAGAAATGGCCACTACACCAGGTGTTATTCGCGATGTGTTGTCGTGATATGCGCCATATCATGACGGTGTGTGGCTGTGATGCCATCATACTTATCGGCTTTTCATGTGTCACTGACTCCATATCTTTGCTTCTGCTGAAAGCTGTTTGCAAATAAATACTTACCTTTGCGGCTGGTTATTTCTTCCCGCAAAGCGCCCGATGTTCGCATGGCAGTGGAGCGTCTGAGAAGGAGTAACAGTACAGAAGAATACGTATAAAAGAATAATAAGATATGTTGCATTTCGACAGTGATTATATGGAAGGTGCGCATCCGGAGCTGATGCGCCGCCTGGCAGAGACAAATCTTGAGCAGACGCCGGGCTACGGACTCGACGAATATTGCCGTCGTGCCGAACGGCTCATTCTTGATGCCTGCTCGTTGGAGCGTGGAAAGGTGAACTTCCTTGTGGGCGGCACACAGACCAACGCCACGGTGATAGACGCTCTTCTGGCACGTCACGAGGGTGTGTTGGCTGCTGAGACAGCTCACATCAATGTGCATGAGGCCGGAGCCATAGAGGCTTCGGGTCATAAGGTGCTCACCCTGCCACAGCACGACGGCAAGATAAGTGCGGCAGATGTGCGCAGATATATTGACGATTATTATGCCGACGAAACCTACGAACATGTGGTGGCGCCGGGAATGGTTTACATATCTCATCCTACCGAACTTGGAACACTCTACACGCTCGATGAACTCACTGCCCTGAGCGACGTGTGTCACGAGGCCGGCATCCCGCTCTACATGGACGGTGCACGCCTTGGCTATGCGTTGGCTTCGGGCGCTTCAGATGTGAGTCTGGCCGACGTGGCACGTCTGTGCGATGTATTTTATATAGGTGGAACAAAGGTCGGAGCACTCTTTGGCGAGGCCGTCGTGACATCACGTCCCGAACTTCTGCCTCATTTCTTCTCCATAGTGAAACAGCACGGAGCGCTTCTTGCCAAGGGCCGACTGCTCGGTGTACAGTTTGAGACACTCTTTACAGACAATCTTTATGTTCGTCTGGCACGCCACGCATGTCTCATGGCCGACAAGCTTCGCCGCGCCTTTGTGAGTCGTGGCTACCGTCTGTTCATCGACTCACCCACCAACCAGCAGTTTTTTGTGCTGCCCAACAGTGTCATCGACGCCCTGTCTGATGTGGCCACCTTCGAACTTTGGGGACCACGCCGTACCGAGGAGACTCCCGTACGGTTTGTCACCTCATGGGCTACACGTGAGAGCGACGTTGACAAACTCATAGACGCGTTGCCGCAGTGTCCTGCTGTAGGATGACAGATATCAGTATAATAAAATATAACGAAAACAACCGTGCCACACAGTAGTGTCGTTTCTGACACCCGTGTGGCACGGTTAGTGTTTTTTCTATGCTTGCGTCCGTCTGTGGCCTATGCGTGTATGGCTGCGGACTGAAACGTCATTTACAGATATTCGGCAAAGTCGGTGAGTCTCATGTCGCCTTTGCGCGTCAGCGTGTCGTGGAAGGCAAAGGCCGCGCGCAGCGAACCCGGACAATGCCCTTTAGTGGCTATGCGCTGGTATTCGCGCAGTAGTGGACGGTAGTCGGGGTGGGCACAGTTGTTTATTATCTCCTCAGCGCGGCGTGCCGGACCTTTTCCTCTCAGGTCGGCTATGCCCTGTTCGGTTATTATCACGTCCACATCGTGTTCGGTAGAGTCGATATGACTGCACATGGGAACTATGGCACTTATCTTTCCTCCCTTTGCTGTCGAAGGCGTGTAGAATATACTTATCGAGCCGTTGCGTTCGTAGTCGCACGAGCCACCGATGCCGTTCATCAGTCGTGAACCGCATACGTGGCTTGAGTTCTCGTTGCCGTAGATGTCACACTCGAGTGCCGTGTTCATGGCAATAACACCGAAACGGTGGATGAGCTCTGCCGAGTTGGACAGCTCGCTCGGGCGCAGTGTGAGGCGGCTGCGGAAGAAGTCCATGTTGTCATACACTTTTTTCAGACATTCGTTAGACACGGTCATGGCTGCAACCGATGCCTGCGATATGCGTCCCTGTAGCATCAGGTCGACTATAGCGTCCTGTACTACCTCGCTGAACACCTCTACTACGGGCATGTCGTCGCACCGTCCGATGGCCTCCATCACGGCGTTGCCCGTCACGCCCACACCGCTTTGTATGGGGAACATGCACTTAGGAATGCGTCCGGCACGCATGTCGCTCAGGAAAAAGTCCACCACGTGGCGGCCTATCATGTCGGTCTCTGGAGTGGATGGCTTGAATGTACGCGCTTCCTCAGGTATGCAGCATTCCACCACACCTGCTATTTTCTTCGGGTCTATCTCCAGATACTGTGTACCGATGCGCTGTCCCACGCGTGTCAGCGGTATCGGTTGGCGGTATGGATACTCCAGACATTCGTATTCGTCGTGCAGATAGCGTGCGTCGGCGTTGTGGAATGTGTTGAGCTCCAGAATCACACGCTTGGCTATGCGGGCAATGGTCGGCACGATGCCGTCGGCCGACGTGAGATACACGCGGCACTTGTCGCCGTCGTCCTCTATGGCTGACACCTCTATGATGGCCCAGTCAATCTCACCGTAAAAGCCACGGCGCAGACGCTCGGCCATGTGGCCCAGGTGCATGTCCTCATAGTCTATCTCGCCCAGATTGGTATGGTTGCGGAAGTCAGCGTTGGTAGAGAACGGTGCGCGGAACTTTATGGCGTGTGCCGCAGCGAGGTCACCCTCGAGGCTTTGGCACGACGATGCGCCCGTGATCACTCCCACGGCGAACGGACGTCCGGCCTCATGCTCGCTCAGCGCACGTTTAGACAGTTCGCGTGTCACGGCCTTTGGTACGCCGCTGGGGGTGAATCCGCTGAATCCGATATTGTCGCCGTCCTTTATCATCGCTGCGCCTTCGGCAGCCGTTATGCGTGTGTATGCCATTTCCTTATGTATGTGTGATTTGTTCGGGTGGCAAAGTTAGTCATTTTAATGCAGAAAACATATTCCGTCATATGATTTTCTGCATAAATTTGCAAAAATTCATTCAAAAAGGCACTAAAACTGTATAAATATACAGAAACGACGGTTAAATATGCAAAAATGTGCATATTCACATTCCGCTGGAAACGGAGTGGGATATACGAAATATGGTGATGACGTATCAATAAATGTCGGTTCATCCGGTCATTTTCCGACCGACAATCATGCTGCGGCGTAAATATTCGCTTATTTCATCGATTTTGTGTAAGTTTGCAGGCGAAACGCGAATAAGATGAAAAAGAAACAGATACTGCTTATAAACGACATGGCCGGATATGGCAAGGTGGCTACGGCCGCCATGCTTCCCATCCTTTCGTACATGGGCCATCCCACATACAATCTGCCGACGGCGCTTGTGTCCAACACGCTCGACTACGGCAAGTTTAACATTCTTGAGACAACGGACTATATAAAAGGTGTTTTCCCCGTGTGGCGTGAGCTTGGCTTCACGTTCGACGCCATAGCCACTGGATTCCTGGCTTCGGAGAGTCAGGCCCGGATGATATCAGCCTACTGCCGCGAACAGGCGGAAGCCGGCACGGTGATATTCGTCGATCCTATAATGGGAGACGAGGGAAAACTCTATAACGGTGTGACCGATGAGGCCATAAAAAGTATGCGCGAGATGGTGAGCGTGGCCCATCTGGTGTTCCCCAACCATACGGAGGCATGCTATCTGACTGGTATGGAGTACGACGCACGCGGCGTTGACAGCGACGGAGCACGCCGGCTGATAGACGGACTGCGGGCTCTTGGCACAAAGTCGGTCCTCATCACGAGTATCCCTGTGGACGGCCAGCCGTCGGTAGTAGGCTACAACCACATGGACGGCGAATATTTCTCGCTGCCTTATACAGAGATTCCGGTGCATTTCCCGGGTACGGGCGACATATTCTCGGCGGTGCTCATAGGCCATCTGCTCGACGGAGAGATGCTGAAGCCGAGCACGCGCAAAGCCATGGATGCCGTTTATACGCTCATCGACCTGAACAAGGACAATGAGGACAAGAATCGCGGCATACCGCTCGAAAAGTTTCTTGATGTGCTCTGATGGCGCGCTCCTGCATGCCGGGAGCTTTGTAGGGAGTGTGTTTTTTCAGAGTTTCAGTAGGGTCGTATTATGATGTCTCAGGTTTCGGCATTCCTGTCGAACTCTGAGGCATTGATGTATCCGCGCGCTATCGCCTTCACTATGAGGTCGGCAATGTTGCGTGCATTCAGTTTCATGAACAGTTTCTTGCGGTGTGTCTCCACCGTGTTTTCCGAGATGAACAGCTGTGCCGCTATCTCCTTCGAGGTCAGTCCGCGCGCCATTGCCCTGAGTACCTCTATCTCGCGTTCGGACGGATGCTCGAGCAGCTGGCGGTGACGGTTCAGTTTCTTTCTTACTTCCGGGCAGAAGTATTGTTTTCCGCTTATCACGGTTTCTATCGCTTCGGTTATTTTGGAGAAGTCGGTCGACTTGCTTAGTATGGCGTTCACGTTCTTGTCGAGCATGCGCCTTATTATCCACACCTCCTGATGTATGGTGTTGACAATTATCTTTGCGTCGGGTTTATGTTCTCTCACGACGTCGATGAGTGTGAATCCGTCGATGTCGGGCATGCCGATGTCGATGATGTATATGTCGAAGTCGCGTGCCGGCAGTGTGTTTATGAGCTGCTGTGCCGTGGTGAATGTCTCGACATGTCTGATGTTCTTCTTCTCGAGAAAACTCTTGAATCCTTCGAGTACAAGATCGTGATCGTCGGTGATTGCTATCTTCAGATCCTCTAACAGATATTTGTAAATGTCGTTCATGCATGCAAAATTAAGAGGTGCATGAATAATATCACTCACGGAAAACCGTAATTTTTCACGCTTGTTTTTTCAAAGGAATGGTCAGTGTGACGCGTGTTCCCTGCTCGCCGGCGTCCATGCTGACGCTTCCTCCCACGGCCTCGGCGCGCTGGTTCATGGTGCGCAGACCTATGCCCTGCGGCTTGTGGGTGGTGTGGCGTCCGTTGTCGGTCACGGTCATGACGGTCCGGTCGTCCTCCATACGCATGCTTACGCTCACTGTTGTGGCTCCTGAGTGGCGCACGGCGTTGCCCACTGCCTCCTGTGCTATGCGGTATATCTCGAGCGCTGTGGAGTCGTCTATGATGCTCCAGTCGGCATACTCCGGTGTGGATGAGTACTCTGTGGCGCAGCTTTCTGTGGCGCACTGCTCCACGTAGTCGGCTATCACCTCGTCGATGGTGGCATAGCAGAACTCCGGCGGCATCAGTTCGTGGGATATGCGGCGAGCCTTCTCGCGGCACTCGGTGAGCATGCTGACGGCCGGCTGTGCGTTATCGGTTAGCGCGAGCTTCATCTCCACGCCGTAGAGATCGTTGCACAGACCGTCGTGCAGTTCGCGTGCCAGACGGGTGCGCTCGCTTTCCAGACCGTTGATATAGCGTTCGGTCAGGCGGCGTGCGGTGTCGGCTCTGAGCCGTGCGAAGTCAAGCTCGAGCTCACGACGGCGTCGGCGCTGCCGCTGTATGTATATTATTATCGCCGCTGCGGCCACAATCACGAGTATGGCGGCAAGCATGGCGTAGGTGTACATGTGTGCCAGGCGTGTCTCGCTCTGTGCCAGTGCGAGCTCCTTCTCCTTGGTCTCATACTTCACGTTGAGCTCGCGCAGGTTGTCGGCACTCTGTTTGTCGGCTATGCTGTCGTGCAGTGCGGTGGCCTTCTGCAGCGAGGTGTATGCCTTGTCGTAGCTGCCCAGGGCGGCGTAGGCCATGTGCATGTTGTTGTAGCAGTCGTATTGCACGAACGGCATACCTTCCACACACTTCATCGAAAGTATCTTGTCGAACACCGGCAGCGCGGCCTTGTATTCCTTGTTGTTCATGAGCAGCGCGCACTTCACCTGGTAATAAACCAGCCGCGACGTCTCCGCAGTGGTCACAGGCAGCAGTCGTTCGCCCACGGCGTCCCACTTATTGGCAGCCGCCGCGTCGCCCACCTTGTGTGCGGCTCCCATGATGTAGGCCACGGCAGTGAGGGCGGCGTCGTGCTGTCCGGTCTGTTCCGACAGAGTGTAGCTGCGTTCGAGATGCTTCATGGCCGAGTGTGCGTCGCCCGCCATCAGATATATTGAGCCGATGTTCGAGTAGAGCTGTGCCTGCAGGGCCTTGTCCTTGCTCTTCGCTGCCCATCCGGCTGATGTGGCTGCACACGACAGCGCCTGCTTCGTGTTCTTCATGTCTATGTGCAGTGTGGCGATGTTCAGATAGAGTATGGCGGCCTCCTGCACTGCCTCCTCGCCTCCGCGGGCCACCACTCCCGGTGTGGAGCACAGGCGCATTGCCTCGTTATAGTGTTCGAGTGCCTCGTCTGTCTTGCCCGATGTGCGCAGATATACGCCCATGGACGAGTGTATGCCCATCATCAGCACAGTGTCCTTGCGCTGCACGGCCGTGTCGAGCACTTTTCCGGCCACAATCATAGCCGAGTCGTTCTTGCCCTGCGCGTGCAGCATGTCGGCCTTGGAGCGCAGTTCTTCTGTCTGTTTGTCGGCCAAAGCCTGTGCGGTGGCAAAGCATAGAGAAATAAGCAGTATGATGGCTTTCCTGCTGAGATTGAGGTGTAGGGATAATGTTTTCATAGGTCTGCGGTTTTTGGTTATGATGAGTGTACTGATATATCAAAGGGCTGGCACCGGTGGAATGTCCTGACGGGACGATGCGGTCTTATGGCATAATATATTCTACAAATATATTGAAAGGTGAGAGCGATGGTGCATGATAGTCACGAAGCACCATCGTTGCATCCATAGCCGAACCGCCTCATATATTTTACAAATATAAAGATAATATTTGATAATGAGGCTGATACATGCAAAAAAGAAATAAAATCGGGCCCGATATCAGAGCGGAATGATTTTTTATATGTACTTTTGCGCTCAGTATATGAGCAGGTTTATCATAGTTCTGACACTTTGTCTGATGTGGACGGCGCAGTGCGCGGCACAGGACGACGGAGGCACGGCCGCCAAGGAAGGTGCGCTTGAGCCCATGGTGAAGGTGGGCAAGGTGCTCGACGACAACGGCGACAGCATACAGTATGTGGAGATGAACAGTGTGTATGTCTATCCGCAGCCGGTGTTCAAGAATGCCAAACAGCGTGCGGCCTACAACCGTCTTGTGGCCAACGTGAAGAAGGTGCTGCCCATAGCCAAGGAGGTGAACCGGATTATCATAGAGACATACGAGTATCTGCAGACATTGCCCGACAAGCGTGCGCGCGACGAACACATGAAGCTGGTGGAGAAGAGCATACGCAAGGAGTACACGCCGCGCATGAAGAAACTGTCCTACCAACAGGGCAAACTGCTCATAAAGCTTGTCTATCGCGAGTGCAACTCGTCGTCGTATCAGCTCATACAGGCTTTTCTCGGACCGATACGTGCCGGATTCTATCAGGCATTCGCGGCTCTGTTCGGCGCGAGTCTTACCAAGAAGTATGAGCCGGAAGGCATCGACCGTCTGACGGAGCGCGTGGTGCTGATGGTGGAGTCGGGACAGATTTAGTTACAGGAAGCAGTGCCTGCTTCAGTTTCACAATGTTTTTATATATATGATATACCGTTATGTCAGTAGCGGTATCGATTTATGCGAAAAATAGAACAGTGCATGTAGTGCTGCTCTATGTGATGAATGTTGTATTCAGATAATCTTTTTATCATTACGTAATGGTAGCGCCGCAACCCTGTGACAGATTCCTTATAGTGTTCCATATTGCCAATAATCAGGTTAAAACCACTTAGCCCGGTGGTATGACGGTTTTATCGCTCGCATGGTGTTATATGTATGAGATAGCAGGACTTTTCGTTTATAAAAGTCATTAATATGTCATTTTGTATCGGTTTTTGTTAAAAAAGTGACGAAAAATATTTATTTTAAATAAAATTTATGTACTTTTGCCGCCGTAAAACACGGCAGTATCTTTTTGTGGCTGTAATATTCTGTAAATTAAATGCCATGAAGCCATCGCAGAATAAAAGATAAACGCCAGTTTTACTTTCACTTGGATTTATTACCTAATGTAGATATAGAAACTTAATGAAGCTTGAAATTGTGTTTAATTTAATGAAAAATTATGGTTAGATTTACTAAAAAAACGGTGGGCTGTATAGCCATGTTGCTTTTGGGCAACGGTGTGCTTTCGGCACAGTCTTTTATTCAAAAACAGAGGTCAGAATCTCTTACGCAAAAAGAAATCAAGGCTTTCTCTGATCCGGAAATAAGGACCATTCCTGTAGAGGGACGTTCCATATACAAGGATACGAGGGATGGCAAGAAACAGAAAACGGATAACTTTGCCAAGGTTTATCCCATGTCGAGCAATCCTAAACTCGCAGCCGCTATCAAAAAACAGAACGGTGGCGCGAAAGCGGAAGGCGATGGAGGTCCTGCTTCTGTAAAGGAACTGAATTTAGGATGGGGACTTGTAAGTACGATTGAGGACGGAAAGCAATACATCTTCACTCAGGAGATGGAGAAGTCAGTACCAAGTGGAGTGTACGGAACATATTACAGGTCAGCTACATATAAGATATATAATGATGATTTTGAGGAAATAAAGTCGTTCAAGATCTCGTCATCGGATACGACAATGTATTTCAATCTGGCGCAGACTATTTCCTCAAAGGTGTTCAATAGCGACAACAAATGGGAGTTTCTGATTCAGATTCACGGTTTCGCCGGACAGGCTTCCGGTCCTGAATCGTGTCGCGATACCATTGTGATTATTGACGAAAACAGCCAGATACTTAACCGTTTCGCGTGGTCTTCGGGTGTTGTCCTGGATAAAAAGACAGACGAATACGGTTTCAGCTCCTATAATTTAGGAATCTACGAGGCCGAACATGCCGACGCAAATGATGAGCAGGTGGTGAGATATTACTCGCCGAGATCCATCGGCACTGAGCTGGACGTACTGCCCGAACCGGTGTTTGAGAAAAGAATACCTCAGAATCTGTTGTCCTATACGCACGGACTCTTTTTCAATCAGATAGACATCGAGGGCGAGAAATTCTACGTGTCATCCTTCTATGAGAAACCTTTCATAGCCAATGACGACATATACGACCCTGAGGTTGAGAAAAACAACAAGTTCATAATACAGCTTTACGACATGTCGTTCAATCTTGTGAAGGAGATGAAACTGCCTCTGATAGGTCTGGACCAGCATGAGATAAGCATGAGCTCGATAGGAACATTCGGTGAGTATATGATTACGAAGCATGTCTTCAACAGCGACGACAAGTACGAGATTGTATACGGAATGAGCAGATATTACTCTGAGACCGACAGCGAAATGATGGACTATTATCTTGTGAACGAGGACGGAGAGATACTCAAGGAAATGTTCACAAATACGGCTGACATCATGAATCTGCAGAAGATTCCGGGACAGAGCGACGAATATGCAGTGCTTCTGAGCGGCAACGGAGGCGTTTCTGGCATCATGATGTACAAGATGCCGGAGATGAAGGAAGTGTTCACCTTCCCCGCAACACACAACGGCGACTACCTTTCACTCAACTTCGGAAGAGTGCCGGTGGGCGATTCTTATGAGTACGTGTTCGGTCTCGGACGCGGCGAAAATGCCGATAACACAGTATATGGCGGCATTGTTCATTATGACGTAAACGGCAAGAGAACGAAAAAAGTAAGAATAGATCTCGGTCCGACAGCGGCTCTGTTCACTCCTCTTCTGGACGCGGGCACAATGAATCCTTATACGTTTGTGCCTGACGACAAGTCGGAATATGTGTTCTTTGCCAAGAAATACACTGACGATTATGAGAGCATTTACAGTGTATTCGGTATCGCTAACGACGAGAAAACGATATACAGCTGGGCCGATAATGACGATTACAGCCTCTCTGGCGGCGGCATTCTGGCCAACTCAGAACAGACATATCAGAAGAATATGTATCTGACATACGTGTCTAAGAGCGACATGTCGGAGAGCAAGACGGTGTTCTTCGATCTTCCGCTGCAGGCTGTTGCACTGGAAGGCGACGGTACGGAGGCAAGTCCTTATCTCATTTCCAATCCCTCGGAACTGGACATGATGAGAAACCATCAGGACGCATACTTCGAGCTGACATGTGACATCGACATGGCTGCCTACACAGGAGTGAACAACAACGGTTTTGTTCCGATACCTTCGTTCACTGGTAATTTCAACGGAAATAACCACGTGATAAAGAATCTTGCGGTGAATTCCAACGGCATGTATGCCGGTCTCTTTGCCGAAGTTATGGATGGCGGAGAGGTGAAGAACCTGAGACTGGAGAATGTGAAATGGTCTAATCTGGCTTCATCTTCATGGGGAACCGTCACAGGAAATCTCAGTGGAGCTACTATAGAAAACTGTCATGTGACAAACAATGTATATGAGGCAGGTGCCACGATGCCGTCAAACATGGACTTCGGAGGCATTGCCGGACAGATATCCTTCAACGCAGTAATAGCAAATTCATCCTTCGAAGGAGAGGTGGTATTGCCCGGTGCAGGTATTGTAGGAGGAATCGTGGGCAGACAGACCGGTTCTAAGATATCAAACTGCTACGTAAAGGGAAAGCTCGCAGGCAACGACTGTGTGGGCGGTATATCAGGATATTCGGCTAACGGTGCGGTGATATCAAACAATTACAGCAGTGCCGACATAAGCGGTGTGACACAGATCGGCGGTATTGCCGGTGCGGCACACGGATGCGTCATCGAGAAGAACTATGCTTCGGGAAGCGTTTGCGGTGACATGCGCGAAGGCGAACAGTATGTCATGGACGCCGGTGGCGTGGTAGGTATACTCGGTCTTAACATGATGAGCGAGAACTCTGTGGCACACAACGTGGCTCTGAACGAAAAAGTGGTGATGCCGTCAAATCTTGCCAGAGTGGCATATACAGAGACCGAAGGCTCGCTGTCAGACAACTACGCTCTTGCTTCTATGCTTATAGGTCCTGATTCTGATAATCTGGCGACAGTCAATGAATCGGACGCAACCACAGTGGGTGCTGACAAGGTGCACGGCAAGTCTGTAGCCAAAGAGGAGCTCGACCAGAAGTTCTATGAGACAATGGGATGGAGCTTCGGTAAGGACAGCGAGAGCCCATGGGTGATGACCGACGGTTATCCGCGCTTCTGGTATGAGTTCATAGTAAGAGGAGTGAAACTCGACGTCGACAAACTCACTATGGACAAAGGTGCCAAGTACACACTGAAGCCGGAGATTGTGCCGGCCGATGCCACAAACCAGAACGTGCGTTATGCTTCTTCCGACCTGAAGGTTGCGAGCGTTTCGGCCACCGGTGAGATTACTGCTCGCGGTGTAGGTTCTGCCGACATCACCGTGACAACGGAAGAAGGACTTTACAAGGCCGTATGTCATGTGACGGTGGTGATACCTGTAGAGAAGGTAGTTATATCCAAGGAGAATGTGAGAATAGGTGTTGGCGAGCGTGCGCAACTGTCTGCAACGGTATTGCCTGAGGATGCTACAAACAAGAATATAGTATGGAAGTCGGAGAACAACGACGTGGCTTATATGCTGGAAAACAATGTCGTGGGTGTGGCTCCGGGCACTACCAGTGTCATCGCGATGACTGAAGACGGTAAGGTTTCCGACACATGCGTTGTGACGGTTACGGCTCCGGTGGAGGACCTCTATCTCGAAGAGACGATGATAACTCTCGACAGCAAGACTCCGAGCCATCAGCTCGTGGCACATCTCGTGCCCGAAACAGCAGGCGCGGTGCTGATATGGGAGACCGAGGATGCAAGCATAGCCGATGTTGACAAGAACGGTCTTGTGACAGGCCATAAGAAAGGCGAGGTTATCGTGACCGTTTCAACCGAGGACCGCAAGTTCAGTGCTGATTGTCTTGTTGAGGTGGCCGAGGACATCGACCCAAGTCTGGGCATAGACGAAATAGAGGGCACACGCGTGTTTGTAAACGGTGATGCCATCGTCGTAGTGAGCGAAGGCGCTGTCTCAAAGGTCGGTGTGTTCGACGCTACAGGCCAGCAGAGATATGCCGGTTCGGCTGCCAACAACTCAAGAATGGAGATTTCTGTGGCAGGATGGACTTCCGGTGTATATGTTGTGAAGGTGACATTCGTCAACGGCGAGTCACGAATCTATAAGGTGATGCTGTAAGAATATACGTGTGCCGCGCTGTGACAGTACGGTTGCGGCACGCGTCAGATATCTTCGCTGAATGTGAATCGGACGACGACACATTCAGCCTCTCTACAAAGCCTCGGCTCTTCGAAGCCGGGGCTTTGCTTTTTTGATATGTATGCCGGCAGTGGTGTTTCACTGTCTCCGGTGCCCAAATTGTGTCACGGGCATACTGTTGTACCACCGGCTGCAGACAGTATGTTGTCCGTTAAGCCATTCTCACGGCCGCTACGCGCTTCTTATATGCAGTCTGCCGCACTATGGCACGCTATGTCGTAACCACTGTTTGCATGGAGCGGACACCACCCGGGCTGCGCTTGTTTTTGCAAATTGTTTTTAACATCCGTTAGCTTTTCCTCCCTCGCATTTAACACATCATTTTTCTCATTCCAGAAAACCGTCGGCCGTCAAAACGCCCTTTATCATCCCGTTCCGGCTTTTAGGCGGAGCCGTCGTGGGCAGACTGCTTTGCGATATTACCTTTTTCAGGGTGCGGTTAAGTCTGTTTCAGGGCCTGATATGGTCTTTATCAGCACCCGATAGAGCCCATATCAGGGGCTGAAACAGGCATTATTGCAGGATGGAGAAATAGCTGTCGAAATGTGATATGTTATAAACCGTTGATTGTCAGACTGTTGTGGAATTTCTGAAAATTCGCGTTTTTTCGCGCGAGACAGCTCTCCGTCCGCTCCGACGCGATTTTTCCGCGATCTACGCAGCGATAATTTAACATCTCCGACTGCGATTTTTGTTTTTTTATATCATCGTTGTCGATAAGCAAAAAGAATGACGAACAGTCTTTTTCTTTATATGGATGATGGTTGTATGTGCATGAGCCAGTGTTATAAATGTATAAATTTAATCTGCGGGTATTTGTCCGTATTGTAACTTTTTGTAAATTCATGCCATAATATCTTTATCATATTTATACTTTCAAATAAGGGGAAAACACATAAAAAAATATGATTATGAACAAGGTAAGACTGATTGCAGCATTTTTGCTGTTTGCCCTTCCATTGTCAGTAATGGCCGGACATGAGATGTGGACAGAGGGTGATGACTGTGCAAAGACCGACACTGTCAGTTCTACGAAGCCGCCAAAGGTTGTTCAGAAAGATGCCATATATTGTTACAAAGATGTATGGGATAAGAAGAATAAGGAGCCGATAAGATTTTGGGCGGTTGTTTTTCATGATCAGGACAGCGTTGATTTCAAGAACCTCGAAATCATGATTATCACGAAACGTGATTCGGTGTACCAGATGAGAAAGGAAGGACATGCCTTCTATTTCGGCGATGTAAAGGGGCCGGTCTTCAAAAAGAATGTGGAGCTTTATCTGGCAGACTCTCATTTTCCGTTGTGGAATACTGACAAATATCCGGAAGGTGTGATTGTCTGCAAACTGGAGTTGTGCCTTGATGTCAAAGAACGTTTGTGTGTGCCTCTTATCCGCAAGTGCGAGATAACGTACCGTAAGATGGAAGACAAATACAAGAACCGCATTCATGTGAATTGTATTGAGGAACGTTTGATACGCTATGACGGCGATGGAAATGTATTGTGATCCGATTCTGAATGCAATCCTGTGATTAAGTGAAGTTGCCTTTTGACGGGTTTAAATACTTCTATAATAAATTGTAAGAGTAAGATATAAATACTATGAGAACCAACAATTTTATTCGTTTTGCGGCATTGACGGCCATGATGTCGTTGTTTGCCTTTACGGCTGACGCACAGCGCGCGAGCCGTTACCCGGAGATGACCTACTGGGATTTTACCTACTGCAATGCAGCGGATTCGGTTGACTGTTTCTATAATCCGACTAACAACGAGCTTTATCTGTCCGGTTTCGACACCGACGGCAAGGGCACGTTCTATTTTGCCGGAGGCGAACCTTTGCGCGTGTCGTGCTTCAAGGGCACGAAGTTTCAGTGGCGGCGCGAGGTTTCCAAAGCCGGCACCACCTGCGCGTTGTTCCGTATGCACGGCGACAGTCTGTATCTTGTGCAGAACGTCACGCACGAACTCATCGCTCTGAGCAAGGACGGCAAGGGCGATGTGCGCCGTGTCAAACTTCCGGTTGACAGCATAAAGGATGGCGTGCTGCATGATAAATATTTCGTGTTGTGCAGCAATATGGTGGAACATGGTGACTGGGATGACTATTACGAGCTGACTTACTTCAACTACAACGGCTCGCTGATGGTGAGAGACACGGTGTATACGCTTCTGCGTGACAAGTATATGAGACCTGCGCCTGACTTCTACGATCAGCACACCCTTGATGCCTATGGCAACAGATATGCAAATTCTGTGAATCCGTGTCAGCATTATAAGGGCATGTTCCATGGAGTGCCGTTGTATGTTTCCGGCTGTAGATTTACGTTGAATATGGACGGCGCCGACAAAAAGCCGCTGATAAGACAGATTGATGTAGGAATCAACGCGGAAGAATATTACCAGGTTATACCGCTGGAGGTACTCACCGACATTACAGACTACATGTGTCACACCGGTCTTCCGGAGGCAACCATACTGCGTGGAACGCATGTCTATTATGCCGGTTACTGGCACGACGGACGGTTGATGGTGGCCGATTTCGATGTTGACAAGATATTCCCGACAGTCAGGGATGAAGTCAAGAACTGGTATAATTATATAGGAGACAAGAATAAATAGTCGGCAGTGCACTGTCCGTAAACTTATGGTGGGCGGTCCGCGTGATTGTTTGCGTGCATATTAATTAACAGACAGAGACCTATGAGACGATTCTTCTATTTGCTGGTGTTGCTTTGCGCGGCCCAGACGATGTGCGCACAGCGCACAAACGACCGCTATCCCGCACTGCGTTATTGGGATTTCAGATACAGCGGTTCGGCAGATTCTGTAGATTGTCTTTTCAATGCGAAGAATAAGGAACTGTTCATTTCGGGCTTCGACACCGACGGCAAGGGCACGTTCTATTTTGCCGGAGGCTGTCCGTTGCGCGTGTCGTGCTTCAAGGGAACGGAACTTCAGTGGCGGCGCGAGGTGTCAGATGCCGCCACCACCCGCGGCCTGTTCCGTCTGCGCGGCGACAGTCTGTATCTGGTGCAGGACGTCAGTCGCGAGCTTATCATCCTGAGTAAGGACGGCAAGGGCGACGTGCGCCATGTGCCGCTGCCCGTTGACAGCGTGAGCAAGGGCTACATGCGACCTGACTGCATCGTCTTGTGGTACAAGGTTCCGGTGGTGATCGACGGTGAGGAACATTACCGCATAAGGCGTGACTACAGCATCTTCAGTTATGAGCCGCGCCTTCTGTGGAAGGAGACCGTGATGGGCGAGATAGACGAGACATACATGCTCCCGATACCGGAGATATACGGCATGGACCGTTACTATGTCTATTATAAAGGCGTTTACAGGAATTATAATGTGTTCCGCATAGATTCCGATGATTTCGCCTTTGCCGATATGTACGGCACTGTAAGGAAGATGTATAAGATGGAAGCTGTGACTTTCGATTTTGATGTCTTTCCACTGAACGTCCTTACAGAGAATGTAGACGTGGAGACACACATCAGTTCGGAGGAGATGGGGTTCATACGGGGCAACCATTATTACCAGGTGGGCTATGACTGGAAGAACCGTGAGCGGCTGATCGTTGCTGAACTCGACCTTGACAAGGCCTTTGAGCAGGCGGAGGAAGTGAAGTACTGACAGATGCCGGAGGTCATGGCGCGGCGTGATGTGCCGGATGAGACAGCGGAAGCCCGACGCCCTGACACAGTCAGTATCATAAGAGAGAGTTATGATATCTTATTCAGGACTTTTAAATTTTATCGTATGAGAAAAGCATTATTGTTCATCGCACTGTGCACTGTGTTTGCATGTTGCGGCAATGTATCGGACGACGACAAGAGCGATGCTTTTATCAGAGATTTTTATGCCGGGTATCTGAAAGCACAGTACATGCGGTTTGAGCCCGGTGTGTCGAAGGATGACGCCAGAAAGGCTTTGGACAGTTTCCTCCGGCAGAATCTGACAGACGGTATGAGAGATTATTACGCCCGATACTACGCGGTGGATTCTCTCGGCGAATCGATTTGTTGCGACTGTGACCTGTTCACGCAGGTGCAGGACGACGGAGGCATGGATGTATCGTCGATGCTGATAGAGGAAAAGGAGAAAAACTGGTATTCGATGACCCATGTGTGGCGCGATAACGGGAAGTTCAGAGGCGGCACGTTCGTGTTGCTGAAGCTGGCGGAGGTGAACGGTGAGCTGAAGATAGACTCTGTTGTGCCTTACTGCAACAGTTGTGTCGAGAAGTTGCAGGTGTATGAGCCGGGCAATGGCGTTAAGGCGCCCGAATTCAAGGGCGGCAGGGCAGCGTTGGCAGACTACGTGGCAAAGTGCGGCATGCTGCATAAGTGGCGTCTGGCCGAAGGCGATAAGGGCGACGCTGTGGTCAGGATGACAGTGAACAACCACGGTTGGGTGGAGAGTGCGACCATGTCCGAAGGACTCGCGAAAGACGAGGAGTTCGATGTTGAGCGTCTCATGAAGAACATGCCGAGGTGGACACCGGGCAGCAAGAACGGCGAGGCGGTGTGCGTGAGGCTGACGCTGGCGTTGGACCGTGCCGAATGACGTGCCGTGGCAGTGATGAATAAAACAAGGCGGACAGCTCTGTGCTGCCCGCCTTTTATCGTTCATGCGCTTTCCTGTTGTTGTTTCCGGCGCAATAGGTCTTGTTTCCCATTGATTATTTTCGTCGTCTGGCCTGATGGCGCACGGTGTCCGTGAGCCTTCCGGCAGGCGTTTTTGCTGCGGTCGCGGCGTTATTGTTCGCCGGTCTCGGTGTATATCACCTGAACCATCACCTGTCCCACAGCTTTCAGAGTGTTGATGTCGATGTGTTCCATGTCGTCGTACACGGTGTGCCATGTAGGACCGAAGGTGCTTTGTGCACAGTCCGGATAGTAAGGTATGATGTCGATGGTAGGTATTCCGGTCTTCTCGTTGAGTGGTACGTGGTCGTCGTTCACCATTGTGCCGTCGGTCATAGGGAAATAGTCGGCATAGCCTATGCTGTGGGCAGCTCCCCATACCTTGTTGACCACGTCCTGAGCATAGGTTTTTGATATTCCCTCCTGATAGAATTTGGCGTTCTGTCCGCCTACCATGTCGAGCAGTATGCCGTACGCCGGCTGATAGCCTTCGGGCAGATGTGTTGCCCAATACTGCGCTCCGAGTGCCCAGGAGTCGTTGTCTGACGGTTTGTCGGCCCATTCGGGAGTACCCCAGTCTTCGGCGTCGAAGCATACGAAGTCGATGCCCAGGCTCAGTGTGCTGTCGTTCTGGAGAAGGCGTGCCAGCTCGAGCATCACGCCTACGCCGCTCGCTCCGTCGTTGGCTCCCATGACAGGCTTGTGCCAGTTGTTCTTGTCAAGATCGTTGTCTGCCCATGGGCGCGAGTCCCAGTGAGAGCAGATTACTATGCGTTTTGCGGCGTCGGGGTTGTAGCGCGCTATGATGTTGCACGACTTCAGCGTTGTTCCGTCGTAGCCTTTGAGGTCGGCGCGCTGGCGTTCTACCTTCATGCCGTATTTCTCGAACTGCTTTGCAATCCATTCCTCGCAGCGGTCGTGCGCCTTGCTGTTCATTGTTCGCGGGCCGAACGAGCACTGCATGGCCACAAAGTTGAACGCCGAGTCGGCGTTGAATTCAGGTCCTACGAGAGCGGCCGAGTCCGTCATGGCTTCGTCGGCGGTCTTTTTAGTGCTCTTGCACGAAGCACACGAGGCTGCTGTGATGATGATGGCGGCAGTTATTGCCAGTGTTATGCGAATGTGTTTCATTTTGAAATGTTTGTTATGTGTCATGATGCGGCCTTAGTGCGGCCGGTCAGTATTCTGTTTATGCGGATGTGGTGGCCATGGCTTTTATCTCGTTCATCACTCTCAGCCAGTTGCCGCCCCAGATCCGTGCGATGTCCTGTTGTGAGTAACGGCGGCGCAGCAGCATGCGCGTGAAGTTGATTATCTCGCTGCTGTCGGCCATTCCGCTCACTCCGCCGTCGCCGTCGAAGTCGGTGCCTATGCCCACATGGTCGATGCCCATAATGTTTATGGCATGCTCCAGATGGTCCATGGCATCGAGTATGGACGCCTCGCCTGCGGTGCGCAGGAAACCGTGGTAGAGCGTGATGTGTGCCACACCGCCCTTTGCTGCGAGCGCACGCAGCTGGTCGTCGGTGAGATTGCGCGGCACGTCGCACAGTGCGCGGCAGTTGGAGTGGGAGCATACTATCGGCGCACGGCTTATGGAGAGCGCGTCGTAGAACGATTTTTCGCCGGCGTGGCTCATGTCCACCATTATGCCGAGGTCGTTCATACGCTGTATAACCTCCGCTCCGAAGGCGCTCACTCCGCCGTTTGTGGCCTTGCTGCGGCGTGCGCTGTCGCAGATGGCATTGTCACCGTTGTGGCACAGAGTCATGTAGACTATGCCGCGGCGGGCAAAGTGGTTGATGTTGTCGAGGTTGTCCTCAATGGCCAGACCGTTCTCTATGCCGAGCATTATGGACTTGCGTCCGCTGCGTTTGTTGGCATACAGGTCGTCCGGTGTGCGGACTATGGCTATGTGTGAGGCATTGTGTGCCACGATGTCTTCTATCTTGTCGAAGATGAGATCGGCATAAGCCTTGGGGCTCTCTGTGCCGAACTGTGACACGTCGGCAAAGCTCTGGCCGTCGCCGGGCTGCGGAAGATAGGCCACCATTGTCACGGCGTCCTGGCGTCCGTCGTCCATCTTGTGCAGGTCGACGAGTATGCGCGGGTCGCGTTCTTCGAAGTGTATGCCCTGAGAGAAGAACATCGGCGTGTCGCAGTGGGTGTCGAGGGTGAGTGTAGTGGCGTGAGTGCGCTTGGCTTCGCTGAATAGACGCGCCTCGTCCACAAGCCATCTGAACAGCGGCAGGCCGTCTTCGCCCATCCATTCAGGGTGCCACTGTACGCCTATAATGGCCTTGTGGCCGGTGCTCTCCATGGCTTCGGCCGTGCCGTCGGGTGCTGTTGCCACTATGCGCATGCCTTTGCCGGGCGACGCTACTGCCTGATGGTGGAAGGAGTTGACGTATATGGTGTCTGCGCCGAATATCGTGTGCAGACACGAATCCTGCTCGATGTTGACGCTATGGGTGGGCTCCGTGCGGTCGGCATCCTGCGAGTGCTTTATGAGCTGTGGTGTGTGCGGAATGTCCTGACACACCTCACCGCCCAGCGCAATGGCTATGGTCTGCATGCCGCGGCATATACCCAGAATGGGAATCTGGCGGTTGCAGGCCAACCGTGTGGCGAGCAGTTCGGGCAGGTCGCGCTTTGCGTTGATGTTGTGCAGGCCCGGTTGTGGCTGCTGTCCGCTCCAAAGCGGGTTGTGGTCGGCGCCTCCTGTGAGGAGCAGCGCGTCGATGTTGTCGAGTGTGTTGATGATGACGTCGCTGTCGGCTACGGGTGGAATAATCACCGGCACGCCTCCGGCAGCTACGATCTGTGTGTAGTAACGGTCGCGCAGCGATGCGTCACCGTCGGTATAATTGGACGTTATTCCTATAAGCGGCTTGCGTGTCGCCTCAGGAAAAACCGAATAAATGTCGTGTGTTATCGCGTTGAGATCAAATGATTTCATTTCTTGCGAAGAGGGTTTTGCATGCAGTTGTAAGGAAGTGGGGTGCGCTGCCTGCGGGCGTAAAAGTGTCGGGCATGCATTGCCGGCATCCTCCCGCAGGCGGCGAAGGTATTATTCGTCGATGTGTACAGGAATTTCTCTCTTGATGCTCTGTTCGAGCGAAATGAGTGTTTCGGTGGAAACCACTCCGGGTATGCCCTGCATCTGGTTGTTGAGCAGGTCCATGAGCTGTTCGTTGTCGCGTGCGTAGAGTTTCACAAGCATGGTGTACGGACCGGTGGTGAAGTGACATTCCACGATTTCGGGTATGTTGAGCAGACGCTGAACGACATTCTTATACATGCTTCCGCGCTCGAGGTTGAGGCCGACATAAGTACATGTGGTGTAGCCGATGCTCTTAGGATTGACGTCGAAACCGCTTCCTGTGATCACTCCGTCCTCCACAAGATGCTGCACGCGCTGGTGTATGGCGGCTCTTGACACGCCACATTCGGCTGCTACATCCTTGAAAGGTATACGGGCATTTTTTGAAAGTATTCCAAGTATCTTTTTGTCGAGTTTGTCTATCTTTTCCATTATGATATGTTTTTAAATTTACATTTAGATAGCAAATGTAGTTAATTCCGATGATATATACAACAATATTTGTAATAAAAATCTATTATTTTTTTACATTGTGACATCTTGCTGATGAGACGGACCGGGCGGTGTGGGGTAGTGGCGGAGACCATTCGGCTCACCGCGCACGGATTTTCCGTACGGCGGAGACAGGGTATCCGCGATGGTAAAAAATCTTTACACCAGCCTTCCTGTAGCTCCGTTATTTGCCGAAGTTGTGTCTGCCGATGTGAAATATGCGAATCTTATACATGTGCTCTAATAGCTTGACAGTCAGTTTGTTGTATGGATGATGACGTGCTATGCCTTTTGTTGACTTGTGGAAGGGGCTTTTCCGTTGTGCAGAATGGTCCATTTCGTCGTGTAATAAAGCCTCTTTTGAGGTGTGATATGGTCTTTATTGCATGATGAAACAGGCTCTTTTGCGTAACATTTCCGGTGAGGAACGCTGGCGGAACGGGATTTGGGGCTTTTCTGATTTGGTTTTCCGGAGCCGTAGCAGTGCCAAGACAGCCGTCTTGTAGACGGAAATACCGTCGCCTCATTCTGATTTTCCGGTCAGTAGCAAACCTTTTCACGGTAAATTATTTTGACTTTGATTCGGTGAAATCGATTGTATGGAGGATGTGTTCCATAGGTTTTTATAGGCTGACATCGATATTTCCGATAGCCGGTATCGTGTTAAATATTGTGAACATACAGTTTGAGGACAACGCTCCGGGATTTGTGAATTGTTCCTTCTATTAAGGAGACAGTGAGTATCTGTTATATGAATTAAAGGAGAAATGGGCACATTGCTCATGATGAACTGATTGTTCGGATTTAATGCTGACGTAAAGTCCGTCTGCTTTTTTGACATTAAGATGTGTGAGACTCTGGCGTTAGGGACTGTAATGTTGATACATGTTGTCCGGACAAAATGAGAATACGGGCTGATGTGCGGTGCTATCAGATTGGGCATATATTTTTTCAGTTGCAAGTCTTTTCGTATATTTGTAGTCTTTTTCGTTTCTTCTTTATAATTACCATTGTTTGCTTCTGTCAAAAGAAGGTGTTCTTTCAAAGAAGAATTTCTGATATGGATGAAGGTGGAAGGTGTATATTGGAATCACCGACTGTATGTCGGCAGAGCAGCATTTCGGGTGCACCTTTCTGCAATTCTAAAATAGAGATAATTGAACTATAACTAAAAAAAGAATATTATGAAACTGAAGTGGTTGATTATATTTTTGCTTTTATCGGCAACAACAGTCTTCTCAAAGACAAGAAAGACCGTATTTATAATTATAGATGGTGTGCCGGCAGACATGATTGAACGGCTGAACACTCCGTCTATCGATGCAATAGCTTCTGAAGGAGCTTACTCACGGGCGTATACCGGAGGCGAAATCGGCGGATATTCACAAACGCCGACTATTTCAGCTATAGGATATACAAACCTGCTGACGGCCACATGGTTGAATAAACATAATGTGGACGGTAACTCCAATTTAAAGCCGAATTATAATTATTGGACCGTTTTTCGTATTGCCAAGGAACAGAAAACAGATTATAAAACAGCCATATATTCAAGCTGGACAGACAACCGTACGGTGCTGTTGGGAGAAGGAAAGGAAGAAACCGGACACTTGAAGATAGATTATGTGTGTGACGGGTTTGATCTGGACACGGCGCGTTTTCCTCATAAAGAAAAGGAACTGCATATATTCGATATAGATGAGCATGTAAGCAAAGAGGCGGCCCGGGGCATACGTGAGGATGCTCCTGATTTAAGTTGGGTGTATCTGTGGTATACCGATGATGCCGGCCACATAGAGGGAAATGGTGCTTTTTTTGATGAATATACTAAAAAAGCAGACTTGCAGATAGGACGTATCTGGGAAGCCGTTCAATACAGAGAAAAGCATTTTGATGAAGAATGGATGGTGGTGGTCACTACAGATCACGGCAGGGCAGAAAACGGATACGGTCATGGAGGACAGTCTGAAAGAGAAAGAACTACATGGATTGCCACTAACCGGAAGGTAAACAAGCATTTCAATGAAAATACGCTTTCCATTACTGATATAACACCTTCTATCTGTCGTTTTATGGGATTTGAGGTGCCGCAGGACGTTTTGTGGGAACAGGACGGAATGCCGTTTATCGGTTCTGTTGACATCTCACAAATGAAAACATCACCGTATGACGATGATATTGTTGTGTCTTGGACATGTCTGAATACAAAGGCACAGGCAAATATTTATGTAGCGACGGACAACCAATACAGGAATGGCAAGAAAGATGAATGGATAAAGATAGCAACTGTCCCGGCTAGACAGGAGCAGTATAGAATAAAAAGCGGGCAGTTGCCTGACTCCAAATTCTATAAGATAGTGGTACAGACAGAAAATAATCATCTGAATCGCTGGATCAATAAATAATGTCCTTTGACATTCAAGTGTTATGGCATGAGCGCGATACAACACATTTATTGTTGTGTTGTATCGCGCTCAGATAAATATTTTTAATTCAATAGAACTCATGTCATTTCATGATGCGGACACTCCGCATGGTTGTTCCGACATGATTGCCGCCCACCGGTTCTGACTGTCGATAGCATATGATACGCGACCTTCCGGATACGGCACGCACAGTATATTTCTTATAAATAAAAAGCCCGGCCACCGCTATTGATTATGACGGTGGCCGGGCTATTATTTGTCTGCCGGCTGCATGTAATGCTTACGCCGGATGTGTGTTGTCACTTCTTTCTTGCAGCAGGTTTCTTTGTTGCCGGTTTGGCAGTCTTCGCACTTTCGCTGCCTTCTTTGGTGCTGTCGGCTGCAGGTTCAGTCTTTTCTATTCCCACGAGCTCTACGGTGAAGATAAGTGTAGAGTAAGGCTGTATCTTTCCGGCCTGGCGTGCGCCGTAGCCCAGTTCCTGCGGTATGTAGAGCTCCCATTTGCTGCCAACAGGCATCATTGTGAGCGCTTCGGTCCATCCTTTTATCACCTGATCGGCGCGGAATGTTGTTGTATCGGGGTTGCGCTTGTATGAGCTGTCGAACTCTGTGCCGTCGATGAGTTTACCTTCATATTTCACCTTCACTTTGTCGGTGGCCTTCGGAGTCTCGCCTGTACCTGCAGTTATGACTTTATACTGCAGTCCGCTCGCTGTGGTCTTCACGCCTTCCTTGGTGGCGTTGGTGGCAAGCCACTGCTCGTTCTCGCTCTTGTAGGCTTCCTCCTTGCGCTTCATTTCTGTCTCGCTTATCTCTGTAAACTTGACAGCGGCTGACTTCACGTCCATGACTGTTGTGTCGTTTGTCACTCCGGCGATGAATGCGGTGTTGAATATTTCTGGGTTTATTGTGTACTGTGTGCCCTCAAACTGTTTTGTGGCAGAGGGAAGTATGCGCTCTTCCACCATGCGTGCTATCTGCATGCCGGCGCTGCGTGCTGCAAACTTCGGGTCCTTGGCAGAGGCCACTGCCTCCTTGTAGCCCTGGACAAAATCCTGGATGTAGGCTGTGTCGACGCCGTATTGCTGCTGTATGTAGCTTACCAGGCCACGTGTGGCAGCCATACCGGCAGCATAGCTGAGAGAGTCGGCCGGTGATACAAGCTTTATCGGTTCGGCTTTCACCTCTGTATTGTCTTTCTTCTTTTTCTTCTTCTTGTCAGGAGTTGCTCCGTAGGCTGCTGTCGCCATCATTATCACGGCGAGCAATAAAATCTTTTTCATTTTCTTCTGAGATGTTTATGTTCTGATCAGAGGTTGTATGTTGTAAAAGGGCGGACTCTTTTTTGATAAAAAGAAGTGCCGCCCCGTTTTCTTATAGTCTTCTCTGACGTTTGTCGTTTTTATTTCTTAGGATCTACTTCGAGAAGCTCGATCTTGAATATCAAAGCAGAGAAAGGCTTGATCTGTCCCTGCTCGCGGTCGCCGTAAGCGAGGTCCTGTGGAATGTAAACTTCCCATACAGAGCCGGCCGGCATGCGTACGAGAGCTTCTGTCCAACCCTTGATCACCTGGTTTGCACGCATTGTTACAGGGTTCTTTCTCTTGTAAGAGCTGTCGAATACAGTACCGTCGATGAGCTTGCCTTCGTAGTTCACCTTAACGAGTGATGTGTCCTTAGGCAGTGCTCCGTTGCCTTCCTTTATCACTTTGTACTGCAGTCCTGATGGCAGAGTCTTCACTCCGGCCTTCTTCTTGTTGGCCTCGAGCCACTTGTCACCGGCTTTCTTGTTGTCGCTATACTGCTCGGCTACTGCCTTTGTTCTGATTTCGATCATCTTGATCTGTGCAACCTGCTGAGCCTGCTCTGCTGTCATGAGCCCCTTCTTGCCTGTAGCACCTGTGATGAATCCTGCGAGGAGGTTCTTCATAGAGATGCTCTTTGTAGAGTCATTGCCGAACAGTTCGCGGTTGATACCCTTGACCATTCTGTTTGAAATCTGCTGACCGATGTTTATACCTGCGTAGTATGCAGCTTTCTTCTTGTCGTCGCCGGCGTTGGCACCGTCTTTCAGACCTTTGACGAAAGCGTCCATGTAGGTTGTGTCTATTTCCATCTGTGCGAGATATTCCTTCAGTCCCTGTGACTGGGCGATACCCATCGCATAGCTCATTGTGTCCACATCGCTCTTGAGATTCGGTTTTGATGCGGAGTCACCGCATGATGTCATGAAGCCTGCGGCTGTGATAGCCATTGCGGCTACGATTGTAAGTTTTTTCATTTTCTTGTTTTTCGTTATTTTGTTTTCTTTGTTCTTTTCTTTGTTATCAGATAACCTCGATGAGCTCTACATCGAACACGAGAGCTGCGAACGGAGGAATTGATGCGCCTGCACCATGCTCGCCGTAACCGAGGTTGTAAGGTATGAAGAATCTGTATTTTGCACCCTCCTGCATGAGCTGCAGTCCTTCGGTCCATCCTGCGATGACACCGTTGAGCGGGAATGTGGCAGGTTCGCCGCGCTGTATGGAACTGTCGAAGAGTGTTCCGTCGATGAGCATGCCCTCGTAGTGGCACTTCACCTTGTCGGTGGCCTTCGGCTTGCGTCCGTTACCTTCTTTTATTATCTGATATTGCAGTCCGCTGGGCAGAGTCACCACGCCTTCTTTCTTGGCGTTCTCGGCCAGATATTTCTCGCCTTTTTCCTTTGTGTCCTTGAACTTTTCGGCTGCTGCTGCGCGCTGTTTTGCTTCTTGTTTCTCGAAGAAATCCTTTACGAGTGTCTGTGCTTCAGCGTCGCCTACTGCCGGTTCGTTGCCGGAGAGGATGTCTTTAATAGCCTTTGCGAAATCGTCTATGTCCAGATTGTCCGCGCCCATCTGTGACAATTGGCGGCCTATGCCGAGGCCCAGGGCGTAACTTACTTTATCCATAAAATATCAGAATGTTGTTGTAATATTATAATATTATTTACCTTTCAAGTGCGCAAAGTTACATATTTTATCTGACAGCCTTGTCATAATTCTGTGAAAAATACTAATTTTGTAGATAATTAGTTGCCGGAGCTTGTCTTTTGATTATCATGCAGTTTGCGGCTGACGCGTATGTCCGGTAGCATGCGTGCGGAGGCTTGGAGACGGCTGCGGCATCTGCGTTTTGTGATAAAATATTACTATTATGAAAAAGGTGGTGTTTCTTACAGGAGCCGGAATGTCTGTGGAAAGTGGATTCAAGACATTCCGTGGCAGCGACGGGCTGTGGGAGAATTATCCCGTTGACCAGGTGGCGTCGCACGAAGGTTGGGAGGCTGATCCGGAGCTCGTCACAAATTTCTACAATATGCTGCGCAGGAAACTTTATACGGCGCAGCCTAATGAGGGTCATAAGCTCATCCACGAACTGGAGAAAGATTATGATGTGACTGTCATAACGCAGAATGTGGACAATCTGCACGAGCGTGCAGGATCGTCGAAGGTGATACATCTGCACGGCGAACTCACCAAGGTGTGCTCCAGTCGCAATCCCGACGATCCGCGCTGGCAGGTGGAGCTCGGACCGGACAACTGCGAGGTGAAGCCCGGAACGCTTGCCGGCGACGGCTCATTGCTGCGTCCGTTCATTGTGTTCTTCGGCGAGGCGGTGCCCATGATATCGGTTGCTGCCGAGTGTGCTTCCGAAGCCGATGTATTTGTCATCGTGGGCACGTCGCTCAATGTTTATCCAGCTGCCGGACTGGTGCAGTATGTACGTCCCGGAGTTCCTGTTTATATAATCGACCCAGAACCTGTTATGACTTCCGGTCGTCGCGCTGTCACCCACATAGCCAAGGGTGCGAGCGAAGGCATGAAGGAACTGTGCGCTCTGCTCGGAACTGAATAACGGAAGAGTGGCTGTCCGTTTTTATTCGAACAGCCACTCGCGCCTATATCCTTTGCCCGGCTTCTCACAGCGGAGATACATGTCGGACATGTTTATCGTAATCTTTCCGAAATGGTTTATTATGTTCAGACCGATGCATCCGTCTTCGGTCTGTCCGTTGCCGCCCACTGTAGAACTGTCGTATGAAAGCTGCTTGCCGGTGTGCAGGTCGATGCCTGTCTGCACGGCTACAGAGTCCATTTCGACTGCCGTGCCGCCCATCTTTAGGCGTATGGACGGCAGGATGTAGCTGTGCTGCATCTCCACTCCGCCCACTCCTGCCATGCGTAGCGAGTCTGCTTTCCCCTTAGCTTTCACTTCATCCTCGTGCGCCATATACCAGCGGCTGTTCATCCACGTGTAGTAGTCGCCCGTGTCAAGATGCATGAAAAGCGGTTTTCCCTCTTCGTCTTCTATCCTTACGGTCATGTTGCGCGAGTCCTTCATCATCATGTTCGGACCGTCCGCGGGTTGCGGTGTCGGCTTTTCGGGTACGGTGATGACACGTTTCTCGCAGTCTATCTGCAGCTCATTCATGGCGTTGAGCATCGGTACACCTATTGTGAGCGGCCATCCACGCTCCAGCACTTTGTCGGCCTCACTGTTGCCAGTCCTTATATCTACAACCACAAACGGCACATTTGCCCACGCCATGTCGCGTCCTATGCGTAGCGTGTCGGCAATGGCTATGCGCCCTGTCTGCATGCCCATCCCCATCACACTCATGCCGGCGTCTATGTAGCGCAGTCCCAGCCGCTCCGCTTCTTCGGGCGAAACGACGTTCACTCCCGCTCCGGTGTCTATGGCTACGGCTGTGGGCTGTCCGTTCACGTTACCGTTCACCGTCAGAAATCCGCCTCTGCGATAGCCGTGCAGTCGCCCGTCTATGTAGAACGAAGTGCTGTATGTTCCCGGCTTGTGCAGTTGCCGGCACAGCGGAGCCTCGGTGGCGTAGGCGCGATACATGTCGGCTTCGGCTGTCAGAGCTTTCAGTGACGAAGTGTCGGCTGCCTGATGCTGCACGGCAATGGTTCTTATCTGCGTCGTCATGTCGTCCATAAATGCTGCCGCATCGGCGTATCTGCCGGCGTAGGCAAGGTCGCGGCCCATAAGAAAAGCCATGCTCAGCGAACTCTCTGTGCCCAGTTCTGCCTGGTTCTCCTGTAGCAGCGAGTCGATATAGAGGCATGCTTCCGACGGGCGGTTGAAGTAGTGGGCCGTCAGAACTGACGCCAGTCGCCGCATGAAAGGCGAGAGTTGCGAGGCATCAGGCGTGCGCATCATCTGTTCAAGTTCGAAATATCTTGAACCGTTTATCAGCTCTCCCGCACGCCGGTCGGCATCCTGCGCTGCTGCGGCGCATGCCGTACACATTATTATATATAGCAGTATTAATTTTTTTCTCATCCTTTATATAGCGTATTTTCTTGCTGTTCATACTGTATGAGCCACGACAGCGGCGCGTGCAGGGCGCAGTCCGGCTGCTGTTGCAGAATGGCATGTTTTGTCTGTCATAAGCACTGTTTCGGCCGTCGGTGCACCGGGTGGTCTGCGGAACAGGCTTTTCGGGCTTGCGGAACAGCCTGTTTCAGGGTGCGGAATGGGCTCTTTCAGGGCATGAAACGGGCTGTTTCAGACCCTCAAACGGGCTCTTTCGCAAGCCGGTATGGGCTTTGTCGCGCGACGATGGTGACGTGGTCTGCCGAAAGCACGTTTGCGCATGCGTCGCGGCGGTGTTGTGGAAGTGCCGCTGATGTGGCAGAGGTTTGTGTGTGAGCAGGCTCATTCCCACACCATGTCGAACTGGTCGCACTCGCCAGTGCGGTGTGCCAGATGTTTGGTTGCCGGCGATATTCCGAACAGCGGCGAGTATGTTCTCACTTTTATTGTCTTTCCGTCTGGCATGAACTCCAGTATGCGTAGCCATCCGTCGCCGCCGTTGCCTTCCCATCCTCCGCCGAGAGCCTGCACGTTGAACATCATCTGATGAACGTGTTTTCCAGCAGAATTCTTGTCCTTGCGGTAGGCCACGTTGTCCTCAAACTCGCCCGGTTTGCCCGTATGTCCGCACATCACCAGTCCGATGTTCTTACACGGGAACACCAGTTTGTCCCATACGTCCTGTCCGTAGTTGCGCGGATTTATCTTATAGGCCTCGTTCTCGGTGCGCTCGGCAGTGCGTTCCCACAGGAAGGAGTGGAGCAGTAGCATTATCTTATGGTCTTTGTACTTGTTGTCGGCAAGGTCTTTCGCCCATGTCAGTACCTCGTCTCTCGGTGCCCATTCCACTGCTATGACGAGCATCTTGCCCCATGCCTTGTCCTCAAATTCGTATGCCGCGTTCTCGAGCGACACTTTTCCTTCGCGGTTGGGGAAGGCGCTCACCACACATTCCGCCCATTTGCTGTTGCGCTCGAAGGGGAAATACTCCGGAAAATGAGTGAATCCCTCGTCGCCTCTCACGTATCCGTATTCGTGGTTTCCCGTCGAGATGATGTACGGCACTTTGTTGTCCAGACGTTTCATGCAGTGCGATGCCCATTCCCACATCTGCCGGCTGGTCTGGTTGAGCATGGCTCTGTTCCTTACGATGTTCTCGTTCTGCTCCACCATATCGCCCGTGCAGAGCACCGCCTTTATCCTGAGGCTGTCGATGTTGTCGGCACACCATGCTGTGGTGAGTTCGAATATAGGCTGGTTGATGTCGTATTTCACGTAGCCCTGCGGATCGCCGAGCAGAATCATAGAGAACGAATTGGGGTCGGTCAGATGTTGTTGGTCGGCCCTGTCCTGCGCTGTCGCAGTAAGAGAGCACAGCATTGTCGCTGTTGCCACGATTAGTTTTTTCGTATTCATGACATGATGGTTTTATGGTTTGTTCTGAGATGTATGACACAAATATAATAATTATGGAAATAAATGCAAAGTAAAGACGGAGCTAAAACAAGTCGCTTTTTGTGTTTTTAACGCTTGTTTTCTCTATGTATTTTTATGTTGTCAGTGACATGGAGCTCCGTCTTTTTCAATGAATCACATCTTTATTATGCCGCAGTCGTGGCGGTTGCGTCCGTCGCTTCTGTAGCTCACGTGCAGCCAGTATATGCCGCTCTTCGCCTTGTTCTCGAACAGTAGCTGGTCGAAGGGCAGGTTGTCGCGTATGTACTCATACATCTTCATTCCTCCGTCCTTTCCCGACACGTTGATGTCGGCAGCCTCGCCGCGCAGGTGTTGCGAGCCATCGGCGCCTCCCACCTTTCTGTTCAGCTCCTCGCAGCGGTAGCCGCTGGTTATCCTTATCACTCCGAAACGTCGCCGCAGAGGCTCGAGCACGTTGGTGCAGAGCTCCCTCAGGCGTTCCACATGTTCCTCTTTCGGAGTGTTGTCGATGTTGTGTCTTACGGCTGTGCCCGACCTCACGAACTCCTCGAGTGTGAAGTGCGGACTGAGATTCTGGTTAAGATCGATTGTGTTCATGTTGCTTTTTGTGTGTTTTTTCTGATAAATGATTATTAAGAAGTCTGTGTTTTTCCATGTGTGAGAAAGTTTCTCATTGCGCGTGTCCTATCTCCGCGGCCGTCGGATCGGCCACTCCCGCCACGAAGTGCAGCCAGCAGAAGCGTTCCAGATATGCCAGCTGCTTCACTCCCTTGCGCGCCATAGCCTTTGCCGCCACCTTGTACGGATTTGCAGGCATGTGCATGCCCAGCCGCGTGCATATTGTCCTTGCCAGTTCGGACATGAGTGCCGGACTGCCGTCGGTGTGTCTCACGACACATCCTCTGTACGCGATGTAAGTCAGTTCCATAAGATCCTTCTGCGTGCCAGTCCAGCGGATGTGTCCCTTTTCGCTTTCGTTCATCAGTCTTACGAATGCGTCTTCCATCATTTTCCGGCCTTCGTCCCGTTGTTCCCGGGTCAGTTCGCCTTGTCCTCCGCTTACGTAGTGGGAGGAAATGTTTGGTTTGTAAGTCTTCATAGTCATACCTTATTTAATATATCAGGCAGTCAGTCATGTTTGCTGCCCGGTTTTTCTTATCATCATTTTTACTGCGGCAAAAGTAATACATAGCGTGGAAGTAACTTTTCCATTTCTGTAACTCCGCGTTAATTTAGGCTAAAACGCCTTGGTTCTACCCTGTATTTGTACTGCCAGAGTCGCTTCTGCGCCATGTGGAGAAGCCCGAAAGACGGCTTTATGGAAATCCGGTGGGGACTGGTTCTATACATGAAGCATCGCGTAATGAAGAAGAACCTCCGGACAAAGCGGAACTGTATGAACAGCGACGGCGCATCTCCCGCGTGACGATAAATCCGCGTCGCCACAACCGATAAATCCCGTGTGCAAGAAGGACGCATGTTACCGGTGTGTCTTCTCAGTTGTCGTGTCGGCTTTTTCCGGGAAAACTCAGGCGGTGTACTTACAGATTTTCTTGACTTTTTTTTGACAAAATAAATTCGCGAAAGAGATGTAAAGAAATGTTAAATACGGTATTATAAAGCCCGTTTACATCCGAAGCGTCTTATCGCATACCCTGTTGTGGAGTGCCGGCAAATTCATACAGCACTCCGATAATGCCCATATCAGCCTCCGGTTTTGTCTGTTTCATGGTGTGATATTGCGTGTTTCAGCCCCTGATATGGACCATATCACGTGCCGAAACGGTGCATTTCGTCTGACGAAAAAATCGCTTCTGAATGTAAGTTCTTGAAATACAAGGTCTTGAGAATAACTCTTATTTTTCGCGTATTTGCGTCCGAAGGAAAGTCTGCGCGCAAATTATCGCTTATTTTTCGGGGTAGAACAGAAAACTCGGACGCAAAAACAGCACGATGCTGAAAATCTGTAACTGCCCCAGATTGCTTTCCTTTCTGCCTGCAACAACAGCGACGATACACTATTTATGCCACTGTTTTCTTATTGCAACCAATCCTCGCGGAATTTCCACGGAGCCCGTAATACGTCCTTTCTTCAAAATCACGGAAAGCAGTTATGCGCAGTGTGCGTAAATATGTTTTCTTTGTTCCCGACAAGGTATGCCGGCCGCAATGCTGTATTTTGCAGCTTCCGGCATGTCCTTGCCGCATCTGCCGATATTGCATCAACCAACAATACAAAAAACATAAACGCTATGAAAAAGTTCAGATCATTGTTTCCCATGACGGCAGTAGGAGCATTGGCCGTCATGATGTTTGCTTCGTGTGCCGACGACGGCGACGCTGTGCCCGGCCCCGACCCTGTTCCTCCTGTGGAAGATGCGGTGGAACTGGCGGCTGTGGGAGCGCAGCAGACCATCGCCATACCTGTTGACGAGCCGTGGGAAGCCACCTCGTCGGCCGACTGGCTGCAGCTTTCGCAGATGGGCGGCAAGGGAGGCGAGAGCGTGCAGATAGTGGCAGCGCGCAACCTTACGGGTGTGGCCCGCACCGGATACATACGTTTCGGCAGTGCCATGCGCAGCCGTGCCCATGCCCGTGCGGCGGCCGACTCGTCGCAGATAGTGGTTCATCAGCCGGCCGGCGAGGCCGACGAGGCTCCGGGCGTTGTGCTCACGGCGGCGCGCTATGAGAACGGCGGCATATACGTCGACATATACAATGGCCGCGAATCCACCAGCACCATGCAGCAGCTCGCCTCGGAGAGCGCGGCTTTTCCGTTCACCGATCCCAATGCATCGACGCCTTCCAAAGAACCGATTGTCTATATAAAGAAAGGCCAGACCTACACAGCCAACCCGTATGTGGTGCTCAATGCCGACGGAGTGGCCGAAGGCAAGTTCTCCATCGCCGGCGAAGCGTCGGTCAACACCCTGCGTGTGAAGCAGAACATAGTGTTCCACGACCTTGACGACCTCGCCAACGAAGGCTCCGCCAACATCCATTTCACCGACGGCAGCACAATATATTATGGTGGCGGAATAATAGAACGCACAACGCTCGGCAATGTGAGCACCACGCCATGCTACGAGTTCCGTTCGTACAACACGGCCACGGGCGAGGAGAAAACCTACGCCGACATACCCGAAGACGGTGCCGGCGCTATGTGGGACGGCATGCCGCTGATAGTCGGCCCGAGCGGCATCTATTCTCTCTCCGGCGGAAAATGGCACACGGCTGCATTGCGTTCGACCACGCCTCTCGCGGCTTCTGTCGAGGGCAACAGCCTGTATGTGGTGACGGCAGACAACATAGAGACCTATGCTCTGGCCTACGACGGCAACGGCAACATGACAGCCACGCCCGAAGGCACCACTGCCCACGGACAGTATTTCGCCGAACCGACTGTCACTTCCGACGGTAACGGCACAACATGGCTGCTCGACGACCTTTTCCACCGTGCCCATGCTCTGAGCGGAGGCACGCTCCGCACCACCGACTGCACACCAACCGACTCGCTGAGCAACGAGTTCTCGTTCATCGGTGTTGTGGGAAATCAGATATACGCCATGGACGGCGGTGCCGTGACCCGCTACGCGGCAGGCTTAAGTTCGCCCGAACCGCTGCGCATGCTCGGATCGTTCGAGTGGTATGGCGCGGTGGAGTGTGTTGACGGACGGCTCTACAACTTCGGCGGACTGACACAGTATCGCGGCACCTACACGGCCTCGCAAGCCCTCCGCCGCTTCAGTCCGGCCGACTATGTTCCGGTGTCTGTCGTCATACTCCCCGACTGACGGGACGGTGCTTGGCGCGGTGTTGCAGAATGGTCCGCGCAAGCCTTTCCGCCCGTCTTTACACTATGGAAAAACAAAAGAGCCTTTCCTGTTGTGCAGGAAAGGCTCTCTCATGCTGTGTAACGGCCCGTTTCAGCCGGTGAAACGGACTCTCTCGCGTGCTCAGACGGGCTGTCTTGCAGCCTCCGCCTGTCAGCGTATCACGCGGTAATAATCTTCTTTTCTCGGTTTCGGTTCCTTCGGCTCGCCGTCGGCATAACCCAGCGACAGTGCACCGATGCCCATAAGACCTTCGGGCAGTCCCCATTGCTTCATCAGCTGCCGGCCTTCTTCGGTGGCAAACATCTGGTGTTCGCGGTTTATCCAGCATGAAGCCAGTCCCACGGCGTGTGCGGCGAGCATCATGTTCTCGAGCACGCAGCTTCCGTCCTGAAACGCGTTGGCATAGTCGGACGGTGCGAACACCAGCACTATTGTCGGTGCGCCGTAGTACGGGTCGGACGTCACGCCCATCACCTCGGCATTCATTCTTGTGAGCACAGCGCGCTGTTCGGCGTTCTGCACAGCCACGATGAATGGTGCCTGAGAGCCGTGTCCGGTCGGTGCGTAGGTGCCTGCCTTGAGCACTTCTTCGAGCAGTTGGTCGTCCACCTGTTCGGCTTTGTATCTGCGACAGCTGCGCCGTGTGCGGATGAGATTGAGAAATTCGTTTTCCATATCGTTTCTTTTTTAGAGTGTTTTGTTGTCGTTGTTTCGGTAGGCGTGCGCTGCCGGTCACCGCTGCGGGCACATCACATCGTGCGGCATCAGTCCGTCGGTGAAGCGGTCTATCGTTCCGTCGGCCATCATCTGTTCCGTCGTGCCCTCTGTGAACGAGTCTTCGTCCATGAGCCACAGCCTGTCTGCCGTGCGCAGGGCCATCTCTATGTCGTGTGTTGAGAGCAGTATGGTCTTGCCTTCCTCGTGTGCCAGCCGGCCGAGCAGCTGCATAAGCCGCGCCTTCGACGGATAGTCCAGAAAGGCGGTGGGCTCGTCGAGCAGCATCAGCGGCGCTTCCTGTGCGAGCGCCTTGGCCACCATCACCTTCTGCCGTTGTCCGTCGCTCAGGGTGCTCACGGTTCTGTGGGCCAGATGCGAGGTGTCTGTCAGACTCAGCGCACGCTGTACGGCGCGCAGGTCGCTGCCTTTGAGCGAACCCCAGAAACCGGTGTAGGGTGTGCGTCCCAGTGCCACGAGCTGTGCCACGTCCATGTTTATGGCGTCCGGAGCAGCCGTCAGCACTATGCTCACCCGCCGTGCCATGTCCTTCTGTGAGAGTGTTGCGCTGTCGTCGCCGCCTATGAATATCTTTCCTCCGAGCATCGGCTGCAGTGAGGCTACGGTGCGCAGCAGGGTCGATTTTCCCGTTCCGTTGCGCCCGATGAGGCATGTCAGCTGTCCCTCAGGCAGTGTGGCGTCAATTCCTTCTGCCACTATGCGCTGCCCGTGCCTGCCCGTGCGGTAGCCTATGCACAGACTCTCGAGCCTCACGTATGGTTGCTGTTTCATGTCCTCCGGCGGCATCTGGTGAGTTTTATTTTATTTCTATCGACATCGGGTCGTAGGTGTCCTCAGCCGAATTTTTCTTTGAGTTGTGTATGAACTTATAGAACTTTATTCTGTCGCGCACCTCTGTGGGGTGTCCGAGCGAGCGCATGCGCTGCTGGAATATGTAGTCCTTGTGGCGTGCTATGAATGCCTCGCTGTCCTTTTCGGGTATGAGCAGTATGCCGCTTGACGGTTTCTTCACCCGTCCGAGGCTGTCGGGGGCCGGATTTTCGAATGCCTGTATGCGTCCGCCCATATAGAAGTCGGCTCCGAACATCTGCATGCCTGGTTTTGAGATATACGAGTAGAGTTTCTGTTTCGGGAACACCTGGTTCACCACGTCCGTCATCTGGCGCAGCGACACCACGTTGAGCATCGTAGGACGGCACACTCCGTCGAGAGCGATATATACGGAGAATATCACGCAGAGCGTTCCGAGAGTGAGCGTGCGGACGTTGTGGCGCAGGCGTCTTATGAACAGCACGGCCACCACAAGTATTCCTATTATGCCCGGAATAACCATCAGTGTCGTCTCAGTTGTGTCGGGTGTGATGTCGTAGAGCGATTTTATCATTGACAGACGCGCATTGGCCTTGCGCTCGCCGAAGAATATTCCGGAGAACACTCCCGACTGCAACACCTGGAAAGCCACGCTGAACAGTATGCCTGCAAGCGCCGTGAAGACAGCGAATGCGGCCACCGTGCGACTCTTGTGACGGCGTGAGAGCCATGCTATGTAGAGCGCCGTGAACATCGAAAGGAACACGTGGCAGCACAGAAGGCTTATGTCGTGATGGCCCGTGGGCAGCCATGAGAGCACCAGAAGTGTGAGCGTTGCGGTGCAGGTGAATGCTGTAAGCGGCGACGCCGTGCGCATATACTGCATCAGTGCGTGGAATGTCGGTTCTATGCCGGCGCTCCGCCACGGACGTGCGAAGAGTGTGAACACGATGAATATGAGCCAAGGCGCGAAACCGGTGGCTGCGTATGCCAGATTGCCTACAAAGTTATGGTCGAACAGGTTTTGCGTGGTTATGCCTTTGAGCGAACCGTAGTGGTAGGCCATGAACAGTTCGCCGAAGCGTTCTCCTGCCTGCATGAATGCTGCGGTGTACCACAGTGCCGGCACAACAAGTGCGATGACGGTGCACAGCGCCAGTCTTGCAGCCGCACCTTTTCCGCTTTCGCCGCGTACAAGAAGATAGACATACATCACCACCGGTGGCAGCAACATCATGAGCGGACCTGTGGTCAGTCCTGTCAGAGCCATGCAGAGTGTGGCTGCAAGGGGCAGACGGCGCGCGCCGTTCTCATGCCAGCGGTAGAGCAGCAGCATCGCTCCTGTGGCGAAGGCCACGCCCATTATGTCGGGATTGCATGCCATTGCCTCGCGGTGCAGTCCGTAGGCGGTGAGCATTACGAACGGAGCGAGCATTGCGCGCAGTGTTGTTGTGCGTTTACGCATGAAGGCAAAGACCACTGCGCACATCACTATGAGCGACAGGGCTGCGGGCAGTCGCGAACTGAACTCGCTCACGTGGCCCCATGGCAGCGACACAAGCGCCACGCACAGATGATAGAGTGGCGGACAAGCCGTCAGGTCGCCACCCGATGTGAAGGGCAGTATGAAGTTTCCGTCTTTCAGCATTGATACGGCCACCATAGCCTCCCGGGGCTCGTCCATGCTGAAAAAGTCGTTTTGCCAGAGAAACGGTAACAGCGTTGCCAAACCTATGACAACGATTGCGATGAGGGGAATGTTTTTCCCAAATGTTTTCATAATATATCTCAGTTTTCCTTTTTTGGTTGTTCGGTACGCTTCGTCCTCAGTGTTCGTGAGAACATAAGACGGCATAATGAAATCTTGTTTTCACATTGCTGGGCATTTTTTATGTCATGCAAAGATACTGTAAAAGAAGGAGCGCAGCAAATTTTGAAGTTTCAAAATGCTGCGCTCCCGATTGTATAAAAATTATTACAGACTGAGTTTCAAGCCCGCCGCTACAGTAGCTCGCGGCATTGTGAAACCCTTATTTATCTCGTATTTCTGTGCGAGAAGGTTCTCGCCTCTTACATACAGATTGATAGCCTTGCCCACGCGCAGGCTCGCCGTGAGGTGCCAGAGGGCTGCGTGCGAGGTGTCATTGGTCGATTCGCTGGTGAGCAGACCGGCAAAATACATCAGTCCGGTGTTCAGTGTGAGCCGGTTCAGAGTGTATGTGGCTCCGGCGTACAGCTTGTGCTCGGGTGCGCCGGTGATGTGTGCGCTCGTGTGAAGATAGCTGTAGTTGGCGTTGACGGTGAGGTTCTGCGATGCGCGCAGCGCCATTTCAGCCTCTACACCGCTGTTTTCGGTCTTGCCGGTGTTCACGTTCAGCGGGCGTCCGTCGGTGAAGACTGTTGTTATAAGATTGTCGGCCTTGAGGTAGAACACGTTTATGCCGGCCTTCAGTCTGCCGTCCATGAACCGCTGCGACCACGACAGTTCGTAGTTGGTCATGCTTTCCGCTTCCAGATCGGGGTTCTTCGGATTGAACATATACATGTCTTTTATGGTCGGGTTGCGGAATCCGCGGCTCACCATTGCCCTTATCTCGGCGTCCGGTGAGAGCCGGAACGACAGACCGCCCTGCGGTACGAGCTGTGTGCCCGAGCGCGAATGATGGTCCACACGCAGTCCTGCGTCGGCCGTGAGCCACGACGTTATGTCCTGTCTGAAGTCCACGTATCCGGCGAATTCGTCCTGCGTCTTGTCGGCTATCACCGTCTCGGCGCCTCCCTCAATGGCTCTGTTCCATGCCTTTCCGCCGAAGTGCTGGTAGTCGAAACCCACCGTTGTGCGGTTGCCTCCGAAGAGTTCCACACTCTGATAGAGCGACACGCCCGCCATGATGTCGTCGTGCAGATAGAGCGATGTGCGCGGATTCTCGTCGGCTGTGTGGCCGTCGTTTATGTTGTGATGGCCCCAGTTGTAATACACCCGCAGTGCTCCCGATGTGCGGTCGTAGTCGTTCACCAGCGCCAGGGCAGCCGTTCCGCGTGTTATCTTCATGTCGTTGTCTATCAGCGGAGCCGACACAGGTCCGGGGTTAGAGCTCTTGAAGTAAGTCACATTGGCCTCGCCGCTCGCTTTCCAGTTGTCGTTGAATGTCCATACGGGCCGGATGAATCCGGCAAACTGCTCAAACTGCGAGTTGGGACGGTGGCCGTCGGTGCGGCTGTAGGACAGTGCGGCGGCGTTGGAGAAACGTCCCGCCTTCACCTCGTTGCCCACTTCGCCGTGCAGCGAACCGTACGATCCGCCCTCGAACGATATGTCTGTCCTTACGCCGTCGGCCTTTGCCTGTCGCGTAACGATGTTCATCACGCCGCCCATAGCGTTAGATCCGTATAGCAGTGAGGCCGGTCCGCGCAGCACTTCCACACGTTCCGCCGTCATGGTGAGACACGCGTCGGGTATGGGATGGCCGTAGAGGCCTGCATACTGCGGCTGTCCGTCCACGAGAACAAGCATCGATGCTCCGCTGCCTATGCCGCGCAGCTTTATAGAACCCGCAGCTCCGGTGGACACTCCGTAGCCCATCACTCCGCGACTCGTGACGAACAGTCCCGGCACAAGCTCGTTGACTGTGGGCAATACCGACTCGCGGAAGTCGGCCGTGAGCTGTTTGCGGTTGACGGTGGATATTGTCATGGGCAGATGACGCACGTCCGTTGTGGAGCGTGTGCCCGTCACCACCACTTCGGCTATGTTCTGTCTGACGGAGTCATTGTACTGTGTTGTACCGGCAAGGGCCGCCGCCGATGCCATGAGGGCTGTGCAGATTGCTGTCAGTCTCATAGCTTCTGCTTTAATCTGTCAACAAACTGGTCTATCTCATGCAGTCGTGCCGGGATGTCGATGCGCTGCGGGCAGTGCGGAATACATTGTCCGCAGCCTATGCAGTGGTTGGCCTGACGCTCCTCGTCCACGGCGCGGTTCTGTCCGATGATGAACTCGCGGCGGTAACGTGCGTAGTTCGGGTCGCGCTTGTCTTCGGGCAGACGCTCCTCGCTCTTCACGAGATTGTAGTGGAGCAGAACGCCCGGAATGTCCACACCGTAGGGACACGGCATGCAGTACTTGCAGTCGTTGCACGGTATGAGCATGAATGTCAGTATCTTCTTGGCCACCTGCTCGAGGAAGTCCTCCTCTTCCTCCTTCAGCGGAACGAGCGGACTGTATGTGAGCAGATTGTCCTTCAGATGCTCCATATAGGTCATTCCGCTCAGCACTGTGAGCACGCGCGGCTTGCTGGCAGCATATCTGAACGCCCACGACGCCACCGTCTTCTCCGGCGCGCGCTGCTTTATCTCCACGGCAATCGGCTCAGGTACGTTGGACAGACGGCCGCCGAGCAGCGGTTCCATCACCATAACGGGAATCTTGCGCTTGTCGAGTTCGTTGTAGAGATACTCGGCATTGGTGTTGCTGTCGTTGATGTCCTTGGCGTGTTTCCAGTCAAGATAGTTGAGCTCTATCATCACAAAGTCCCACTTATATTTGTCGTGGTTGGCCAGAAGATAGTCATACACGCTTATGTCGCCGTGGTAAGAGAATCCCAGATGGCGTATGCGTCCCTTCTCGCGTTGCTCGAGCAGCCAGTCGAGAATGCCGTTGTAGATGAATCTCTGGTGGAATTCCTCCATGCCGCTGCCGCCGATCATGTGGAGCAGATAATAGTCGATGTAGTCCACCTGCAGCTCCTTGAGCGAGTTTTCGAACATTGCTATCGACTTCTCGCGTGTCTGGTTCTCGGCCGCGAAGTTCGACATCTTTGTTGCCACGAGATAAGAGCTGCGCGGATGACGGCTCAGGGCAATGCCCGTGGCGCGCTCCGACATGCCCTGACAGTACATGGGCGACGTGTCGAAATAGTTCACACCGTGTTCTATGGCGTAGTCTACGAGGCGGTTCACCTGCTCCTGATCGATGGGCGAATCGGCGTTCTCGCGTGCCGAACCGCGCTCTTCCGACGGCAGACGCATCATGCCGTAGGCCAGTATCGAAACCTTCTGGCCCGTCTTCGGGTCGGTGCGGTAGGTCATCTTTCCTTTCGGCGGCTCCACCTGATTCTTGTAGTCGTCTTCTGTCGAGAGGTCCTTCTCCTTGCATCCCGTCATTGCTGCCGTTGCCGCGGCGGCCGTTCCGCCCATGAGTTTGAGGAAACCTCTTCGTGATATCTTGTCTTTTATGTTTGTCATATATGTTTCTTTATTGTGTGTTGGCAATGCTTTTTATGAATGGTGCGCGGCCGGTCATCTTCTGCGGTGCACCTCGTGGCCTTCCACGTATATGGCCGGGAACGGACGCGATGGGCAGAGGTTCTCGCACGCTCCGCATCCGATGCACATCTCCTCGTTGACAACGGGAATCATCAGGCGTGCCTTCTTCTCGTCCTTCTCCTCGCCTTCCTGTGCCTCGGGATGGAGAGGCACCATGGTGATGGCGCCCACCGGACAGTGGCGTGCGCAGTTACCGCATGAGTGTCCTTCGGCTACAGGCACACAGTTCTTTCTTATCCACACGGCATGACCGAAGTGGATGGCTGTCTTCTCGGCACTTGTGGTGAGCTTGATGGCACCCGTCGGACACACCTCAGAGCAGCGTGTGCACTCCGGACGGCAGTAGCCGCGCTCGTAAGACATTTCGGGCTGCATGAAGTTGTCGAGCTTTGTGGATGGGCGCAGCACGTCGTTCGGACACTCGGCCACGCACAGCTGGCACGCGGTACAGTGCTGAGCCATGTGGCGTGCCGACAAAGATCCCGGCGGAGTGATGCGTGTCTGGCGTTCGGGGCTTACCTTTTTCTCTATCTTTGCCAGTCCGCCGTCGAGCTTCACCTTCTCCTCGGCTATGGCGGCTGATGCAGCTGCTGTCACCGCTCCGAAGAGGAAGGCACGCTTCGAGGTATCCACCTTTGCGCCGCCTTCAGCCTTTGCCGCCTTGGCAACGGCCGGTTTGGATTTGCGTGCGGTGTAGCTCAGCGCGTCGAACTTGCATTTGCCCACGCAGTCGCCGCACACCACGCAGCGGCTGTAGTCCACCTTGTGGTTCTTTATGTCGATGCATGCCGACTTGCAGTTGCGTTCGCAGAGGCGGCAGCTGGTGCATTTGCTCTCGTCGATGCGTATCTTCAGCCACGAGAAACGTGACAAAAAGCCGAGCACCGTGCCCACAGGACAGATGGTGTTGCAGTAGGTACGGCCTCCGCGCCACGCCAGAACGGCAATGACAACGAACGACACCGCAGCCACGGCAAACGTAGCCCACGAGCGCACCCACACGTCGCGCTCATAGAAGGCGTAGCTGTCGAAGTGTTCGGCAGCCATGGCCAGCAGATTGTTCACACCTATATATACAGGCTGCATGAGGTTGGCGGCCATGCGTCCGTAGCTGCTGTAGGGGGCAATGAGCGCCGCCAGCGGCACCAGTCCTGCCACAAGCGTCACCACCATGAAGGCAAGCATGACGTAGCGCAGCCACTTCTTCTCAGGCGAATAGCTGTATTTGTTGCGGCGTCCGCGGCGTCCCAGTCGCGCTATGATGTCCTGCATGACGCCCAGAGGGCAGATGACGGAGCAGTAGATGCGTCCGAAGATGAGCGTGAGCACGATGAGTGCCAGCACCACCAGTACGTTTACGGCGAGCAGCGCCGGCAGAAACTGTATCTTGGCCGTCCATCCGAGCCAGAAGCGCAGCGTGCCCGTGAAGTCGAGAAACAGCAGCGTGATGAGCACATAGAACACCGCTGCGAGTATTATTCTTGTCTTTCTCAGCATCTTTCAGTGGTTTTATAGTTTTCTGATGAGATAATATCCTCCGAATATCTGGAGCAGAAGTCCCGGCACGGCGCGCACCATCGAGGTGAGCACACTGTGGTCGACACTTATCATGGCGCGCTCTATGAGCAGACCGGCAAGCAGACAACCTGTGGCCACACAGGCCAGAGCGGCGGGCGTAACCCTGTCGGCCATGCGGCGGGCGAGGGCTGCCGACACTGCGGCGAGCAGCACCGACTGCAACAGCATCGGCGGAAGCATGGCGCCGGCGGGGCGTCCGAAGAGCAGCGAGTTGGCGATGGGTGAGAGCACGGCGGTGGCCAGACCTACGGTGAAACCGTATTTGTAGGCTCCGACGAGCGTGAAGAAGAATATCGGCAGAAACATCTGTCCGCCGTAAGGTGCCAGATGGCACAGCTGCGGCAAGGCTATGTTGCCGAGCACAAAGAGAGCTGTGAGCGCATAGGTGCGCTGTTCTCTCAGCGAGAGTGTGTACAGTTTGGCTTCGTGTTGCATAATGTTATTGTAGTGTTTGTTTTATTTGTCTATGCTTATGAGCTGATATTTGCGGCTGCCGAGTCCTATCTTCTCGGCGTGCTCTATGGTGTGTGTGCCGTGGCGCGAGCTGATGCGCTCCTTTAGCGGAGCGTTGTCGTTGCCCTCAGATGCCGTCATGTTGAATATTATGTCCACGCAAGCCTGGTCGAGGGCCACGGGGTCGAGCGATGCCAGGATGCCGTAGTCCTTCAGAGTCGGAGCCTCAGGCTTCGACACACAGTCGCAGTCCACCGACATGTTGTTCATCACACTGATATACAGTATCTTGTCGCCGAAGTAGTCGGCCACGGCCTGTGCCGCCGCAGCCATCGACTCGAGAAAACCGTCCTGGTTCTTGGTGTGCGCCCACATGCCTTCCACCTTGTCCTGATAGCCGGCCGTATGGATGTAGGCCTTGCCGTTGGCCGATGCCACACCTATGCTCTGGTTCTTTATCACTCCGCCCAGACCGCCCATGGGGTGGCCCTTGAAGTGGGCGAGGTTTATCATGAAGTTGTAGTCCTTCAGGCCCGTTCCCACAAGGTTGTACTTGATGTTGGTGGTGTCGCGCACCGGTATTCTGAACTCGCCCTTGGCGTCCATTATGTCCACCTTGGCTATCTTGGTGAATCCGTGTTCCTCTGCCACGCGCATGTGTTCCTCTGCCGAGCTGCGCCGTCCGCCGTAGGCTGTGTTACATTCCACGATGGTTCCCTTCACCTTCTTCACCAGCGGACCTATGAGCGAAGGCTGCAGATAGTTGGGATTGCCGGCCTCGCCGGTGCTCACCTTCACCGCCACGCGCCCCTTGGCCTTGCGTCCGAGCGCCTCGTATATCTTTATGAGAGATTCGGGCGAGATGTCGCGCGTCACGTAAACCTTCGACTGCGCCATTGCTGCCGCCGCCAGTATGAAGACAAATGTTGAAAGCAATAGTTTTCTGATCATATCTTGTTATCGTTTTAATGGTTGTGTCCGCTGTGTCGGTTTTTAGAATGTCTGATGTGGCCGGACCGCATCCTGTCTTTTACAAAGATAATGCAAATGAGCGGAAAGAAAGCTTGCTTTCATTTTCCCGAATGCAGGTTATCTTATACAAAGATAGTGAAAGGTGAGCGCAGTGACAAGTTGGGAAAACAAAGTTTTACCATACGTGGCATTGCCGAACCGCATCCTATCTTATACAAAGATAATGCAAATGAGCGGAAAGAAAGCTTGCTTTCACTTTCCCGAATGCAGGTTATCTTATACAAAGATACGGAAAAATAGTAAAACTCAATCAATCCGCATCCTAAAAAATGCAGCCCCTGCGTGCTCATTCCCCGTTCTGCCGTGGTGTCGGCGGCTCTGTCAGCATACGTCCTGCGCCGCTCTGTCGTCATGTCGCGCATGTGTCACGTCCCGTCCGGCGGGGTGTCGTCGCATGGCTTAGGCGGAGTTTGGGCGTGGGCATACCCTTCCACGATGGCAAAGTTACGCAAATAAAACGTACGTTGAGGCAATAAAATTACAGATAAGACAACCATTTTTACAGAATTGTGCGCCCGCTGGCACCTTTGCCCTGTCTTCAGCGCCTTGTGCAAAAGTCTTCAGCGCGTTTCTTCTCACGCCTCAAGTCTGTATGTTTAAAGAAAACTCGGGCGACGGACTTACAGATTTTCTTGACTTTTTTTTGACAAAATAAAATCGCGAAAGAGATGTGAAGGAATGTTAAATCCCGCCTTATGGAGGCTTGTTCATGCCGGACCGCCTTGCGGTATACCCCGCTGCGGAGTGGCGCATGGTTGGTTTGGCGTTCCGGTTAAGCCCGTTTCAGCCTCCGGTTTTGTCTGTTTCATGGTGTGATACAGTGCATATCGGGCCCTGATATGGGCCATATCGCGTGCTGAAACGGTGCATTTCGTCTGACGAAAAAGTCACTCCTAAATGTAAATTGTTGATATACAAGGTGTTGGGAAAAACTCTTATTTTTCGCGAATTTGCGTCCGAAGGAAAATCCGCGCGCAAATTCTCGCTTATTTTTCGGGGTAGAACGGAAAACTCGGACGGAAAAACCACAGGATGCTGAAAATCTGTAAGTGCCCCATATTGTTTTCACTCCGATAGAAAAAACAACGCCTCTTCAGGACCGTAACCGCAGACTGTTTATTGCGACCGGCAATCACAGAATTTCTGCCGGACCGTTTTTTGTTGCGCAAATGCGTAAACATCCGCTTTTTCCGGCGATTACGCGGATGTGGAAAAAAGAATTGTGTGATGGCTATACGTCGGCGGGTGTGTCAGGATTATATTTCGAAGAGGTGTGCAGATGTGTACTGCCGATGCATGAAGGTGTGACTGTCTGTAAGCCCTACATGCCGTTCCCGTATGCCATGTTCATAATATTACATATCGCTTATGCGGCACAGGTGGAAAATGAAGGGCTTTATGGGCGGCGCAGATGAGTGAGAAACCGTTTGTATAAAGGGGGTGAGCGAATTTTGGCAACCCTGTTTTATGTGGATAAAAAGTGGATGGATGGTATATAAAACCTCATTCAGAGAGGTATGCCAAAGTACGTATTGTTATGTTCGATTTCGGTGACAAAGATATGACTTATATGCATTATACCCAAATTATCGGCTTACAAAAATGCAAGTTTTTACAAAATTTAACGGATGAATAATACAAATAATATGACATATATAACAAATGTGATATGCAATAATTTAAAAAAAACGATATTTCGTTGTACCTCTCTGAATGAGGTGTATGTAATATAAACATAAATTAAGCAAAAAACAACCGAACATAAGATTATTACACTAAAGCAAACCACTGTGCCTATTCAGGTATGATTTTTCTTATAGAATGTTAATTTTCCGCACAACACGACCGGGACGCGAACAGCATTTCCGGCCTCTGTGAATGTAGAAGGCAGTTTGAAAATTGAGTTTACGAAATCGAATCAGTATATAACAATTAGAAAATGAGAAAGAAAATGTATGAGAAGCCTTCCATCAAAGTATTGGGTATGGAGGCTGAGCCGGTTATGGCAAGTTTTTCATCGTATAATCCCGGCGGTGATCCGACAGATCCCGGCATTGACATTGAAGAAGGTATGCCCGGTGGCGACGGAACGGACTTGGAGGACAAATACGGGAATAGATATGGTGTGAAGTCTCATTCCGTGTGGGATTAATGTGTAACAAATAACGGTGTATAATTTTTGAAAGGAAAAAACATGAAGCATTTTACAAAATTGTTTGTCGGGATACTGTTCCTGATATTGGGTGGAACACAGAGCGGCATGGCCCAGACCATTGACGATTTGCTGCTGGATAAAGCTGTCAGCCCTGCGGATGTTGCAGATAAGGATATTTATGTCTTTCTGTACAACGTAGATGAAAAGAAGTTCGTGCACGGTGGTGGAGCATATGGTATGCAGTCGGTATTGAGCGAACGAGGCATCCGTTTCAAGGTGGTTTCTGCAGACGATGGCGGATATTATCTTAAGTCTGCTATTTATAATTCAGCTAAAGGAAGCTGTCTGGCAGTAGACCTGGGGGCTACTGAAGCGAATGATTCATATAAGACATTTGTTGACAGACCGGATGATGAATATGCAAATTTGCAATTTGATGCTGTAAGTGGTCAGAATAATATTTATTATCTGAGAACTACAATAACAACACGCGATGGATGGTGGGATCCTATGCCAACTGTTACAAATTATTATTACCATTTCGATAAAGAATACGTTCATGCAGGAGAAGGACGTACTGCGGATAATCAGGACAGATGGTGTCTGATTAAGCGCGATGATTACAATGCAATATTGCAGAAAGTTGCGGAACAAGGACGTTACAATATCACCGGACTTATTGGAAACTCACGCTTCCTCAGAAATGTAAGTGATGCGACGAACCTGTTCTGGTCTGTGACAAATCTGGAATATGGCACTGATGACTATTGCACAACCATAGATCCTAACTTGGGAACGACACAGGCAAACGATGGATATGCAGCGAATTATGGAGCTTTCGGTTGTGTGGAGATTGGTGCTGTGACAGCAAGTGAAAGTGCACCTGTAGAGTTCTATCAGACAATCACGGGTCTGAAACCTGGACTTTATATGGTGGAGGCACAGGCTTTCTTCGACAAGAATGACTATGCAACATATAAGAACGGTGCATACGATCATGAGAATATCGCAACAGAAGGTTCAAATGCATATCTGTTTGCAAACGGAGAAGAAACACTGATACCGGTTCTCAATAGTACAGACCAAGGTACTTTTGAAGGAAATATAGCTACGCTTAAGAATGCTCTTAATACAGACAATCAGATTTATTTCCGTCGTAACGTGGCAGCTGCCTATTTCCTTGCACAGGGAGATGCATTTGAACCGAATGAGTCTTATCATAGAGTAAGAGTATACGTGAATGTTGGAGCTGACGGTAAGCTGAAGCTGGGTGTGAATAAGAAAGGTACGAAAGGTCGTGTATATGTAGACAACTTCGGTCTGTATTATATCGGACAGAACGAAATAGGTCTTGACGCTTACAACCGTACGGTAAGTGAAGTTGATCGGTACACATTCCAACAGCCATATCCGTTCCACCTTAGCCGCAAGTTCGTGTTGGATGCATGGAATGCCATAACATTACCTTGTGATGTAACAGGTTCTCAGATAATGGAGACATTCGGTGATGACGCCAAGCTCTGCAAGCTCGAGGGTGTTAACCCACAGAACAAGGATCAGATACTTTTCTCAACTGTTAACCTCTTCGACAATTATGATACACCAGCAATAGTGCGTGGCGGATGTTATCTTATCTGGGTTACAAAAGATCCTGTGGTTGCGGAAAATACCCCACACACATTCACTGTGAAAAAAGAAAACGACCCTGATGTACCTTCACAGGAAGTGACTTTCCCATACGGAAATATCTACACCATTACGGGTGTAAGCTGTCCAGAGGGTATGGCCACTCCGGGTAATAATACAGTAGAAGTAACGACAACAACCGGAAAATTGAGTTACACATACTTCTATCAGCGTCCGGGAGCAGCACAAGGTGCTACACCTGTGCCCGAAGGTTCATACGTTATGTCTGGCGGTAAGATGTATCATTTGACAGGTGCGTGGGGTGGCCTGCTCGGTACATGCTGGTACATTACAGATATGGGCACGAGCAGCAATTCCAAAGTTCTTGCCATCGATGGTGAAGGTGGAACAACCGACATCAACGGCATCGTGACAGAAGTGCCTGGCGACAAGGCAATGGAAGGTGTTTACAACATCAATGGTCAGAAGGTGGCTGATGACACATCGCTCGAAGGTCTGCCAAAGGGCATATATATCGTGAACGGTAAGAAACATGTTGTAAAATGACAAATACAAATACAAAGAAAGTAAAGTAACAAAGAAATTTCATCATGCGATAATTTTTGGCCGTGAGGTTAGAGTTATGCGGGGTTGTATCTGAGTTCAGATACAACCTTTTTGTTTTATGGGGGCATTGGCGACGGCACAGCACTGCCGTATGGCTGCGCGTATAGTGCACGGCCGGCGTTGATGAAGGTAATATTTACCGTAAAAATGGTAAATACAAATATTTCGGGAAGAAGTGATTTTGTAGTATCTTTGCAGAAGATTAGCTGCATGGAGCATTCCGCAGAAGTCTTATTCATAACAGCAAATTCACAAATAATTATCTGATATGTTACTGGAAAATATAAAATCTCCGGCCGACATCAAGAGCATGACGGCCGAACAGCTCAGACTGCTTGCCGCAGAAATACGCGGTGGCATACTCAAACGTGACAGTATGATAGGTGGACACGTGGGCCCGAATCTCGGATTTGTTGAGGCGACGATAGCCCTGCACTATGTCTTCAACATGCCGGAAGACAGAATAGTATTCGACGTGTCGCATCAGATTTATCCGCACAAGATGCTGACAGGCCGTGCTTACGGATTCATCGACAGCACACGTATGGCTGAGGTGTCGGGCTACAGCAGTCCGGCGGAATCGCCCGAATACGACTGCTTCGAGATAGGTCATACATCTACGTCGGTTGCTCTGGCTACAGGTTTGCAGAAGGCGCGCGACATTCTTGGAGGCAAGGAGAACGTGGTAGCTGTCATCGGCGACGGTTCGCTGAGCGGAGGCGAGGCTTTCGAAGGCCTTGATATGGCTGCCGAGCTGGACACCAATATAATAATAGTGGTGAACGACAACGAGATGTCTATAGCCGAGAACCACGGCGGACTCTACCGTAACCTGCAGCTGCTGCGCGAGACAAAGGGCAACGCCGAGCTGAACATATTCAAGGCTATGGGCTTCGACTACAAGTATGTGGAGCAGGGCAACAACATAGAGACGCTCATCGAGGCGTTCGCATCGGTGAAGGATACGCCGCATCCTACGGTGGTGCACTTGCACACGGAGAAGGGACACGGATGGCAGCCGGCTGTGGACAATAAGGAGAAGTGGCACTGGAACATGCCGTTCGACGTGGAGACGGGCGAACTGAAACCATGTGGCGGCGGAGAGAGTGCGGCACAGATTCTGGGCGGATGGCTCAGAGAGGAGATGAAGCGCGACGAGAAGCTGGTGTGCATAGCTGCGGCTGTGCCGGCATCGATAGGTTTTGGACCGGAAGAACGTCGCGAGGCAGGCGCACAGCATGTGGATGTGGGCATAGCCGAGGAGGAGGCTGTGGCAATGGCTTCGGGTATGGCACGCCGCGGTGCGCACCCGGTGTTCAGCACTTACGCAACATTCCTGCAGCGCACATACGACCAGATAGCGCAGGATCTCTGCGTGAACGGCAATCCGGCCGTGATAAACGTGGTGGGTGCATCTATCTTCGGTATGAATGATTTCACGCATATATGTTTCTTCGACATACCGATGCTCAGCCACATACCTAATCTTGTTTACCTTGCGCCGGCAACGGTGGAGGAGATGATAGCCATGGAGAAGTGGGCCATACAGCAGGACAAGTATTCTGTGGCGCTGCGTGTGCCGGAGGGCGAGGTGCATCATAGCACGGAGCCGTGCGACACCGATTACTCCGAGCTCAACCGTTACAAGGTGGTGCGTCGCGGCAGTGGAGTGGCTCTGATAGGTCTGGGTAACTTCTTTGCCAAGGCAGAACGTGTGGCAGACGCGTTGAAAGAGTGCTGCATCGACGCCACCGTCATCAATCCGCGCTACATCAGCGGCACCGACGAGGAGCTGCTTGAGAGCCTGAAGGCAGACCATCAGCTGGTTGTAACGCTGGAAGACGGCTGTGTGGACGGCGGTTTCGGCGAGCGCATAAGCCGCTTCTATGGTCCGTCGGACATGAAGACAATGAACTTCGGTGTGGAGAAAGCACTTTACGACCGTTACGACGTGCAGCAGCTCATGCGTGACAACAAGCTCACCGACGAGCAGATTGTCGAGGAGATACGCAGCGTGATGAACAAGTAATCTATGTAAAAGGCGGTCTGCCGGTGTGCGGACCGCGCCTTATAAAAGGACAACCCCGGCGCCGTTTCTGGTGGGCGCCGGGGTTGTTGCGTTTTTTATGTCTGCGGTTCAAATGCCGTCGTCAGACGGAGAACATTATTATTATCTGTGCAATGATCACCCTGACAAACATTCCGAGCGGATAAACCGATGTGTAGCTCACGGCGGCGGTGTCGCCTTTGAGTGTGTCATTGGCGTAGCTCAGCGCCATGGGGTTGGCCATCGAGCCGCAGAGAATGCCGCAGATGGTGCCGAAATCGAACTTGCGTGTATGCAGTGCAAGCAGACCTACGATGATGAGCGGGAGCACTGTGATTATGAATCCGGTGGCAACCCACATCAGACCTTCGGGGCGCATGATGGTGCTGAAGAAGTCGCTGCCCGCCTCAAGACCGAGACATGCCAGATAGAGTGACAGTCCGAGCTTGCGCAGCATGAGCGATGCTGAACGTGTGGTGTAGCTGATGAAATGGGCACGCGAGCCGAGTGCGCCCACGAGAATTCCCATTATGATGCCGCCGCCGGCAATGCCGAGGTGTACGGGTGCGCTCATTCCGGGCAGATGGATAGGAATCATGCCGAGCGCCAGACCGAGTATCATTCCGAAGAATATCGCTCCGAGGTTTGGCTCGTTGAGCACCTGGACGGCGTTGCCGAGGAACTGTTCGGCGTGGCTTATGTCTTCCGGTGCGCCGACAACGGTGAGACGGTCGCCGTATTGCAGGCGCAGATCGTCGCTTGCAAGCAGTTTTATGTCGCCGCGCATTATACGGCTGACGTTCACTCCGTAGGCTGTGCGCATGTGTAGTGCTCCGAGTGTCTTGCCGTTGAGGCCGGTGCGTGTGAGCAGTATGACGCGACTTTCCACGTTACTGTCTATTGCGTTCCAGTCTATACGGTCCTTGTCGCGGTTCCAGTCCTTTTCCACCTTCTTGCCGAAGAGTATGTTCATGGCGTCAGACTCATCGATGTTTGTCACAACGAGCACGTTGTCGCCCTGCTGCATTCTTGTATCTGCCAGCGGCACTATCACCTTACCGTCGCGCCAGATGCGCGATATGATGAAGTGGCGGTGGGTCATCTGCGATATCTCGTAGATAGTTTTGCCGTCGAGTGCCGGGTTTACCACGATGTACTGCGCAATGTATGTGTTGTCTTCATTGTTTTTGTCGCGTGGTTCGAGGTCGGCCGGTTTGACGAAGAAACGGCGTATGAATATCATGGCAAGTATCACTCCGACAACTCCGAGCGGATAGGTAACGGCGCATCCCAGTGCTGCTCCGCTGCTGGGAAGCCCGGCGCTGGTGAGTGCCTGCTGTGCCGCGGCAAGGGCAGGAGTATTGGTTGTGGCGCCGCAGAGGATGCCGGTCATGTCTGCAACGCTTATGCCTGTCAGCGGACAGAGAAGAAGTGCCAGTGCAGTACCGGTGATAATGACGGCGAGACTCCACATGTTGAGCGACACGCCTTCGTTGCGCATCATGCCCACAAAGCTTGGTCCTACGTGCAGACCGAGGGTGTAGACGAAAAGCAGCAGGCCGAATGTCTCTGCAAATTTGACCATCTGGGCGTCGGCGCTGAAGCCGAGCTGACCAGCGACAATGCCTACGAAGAACACAAAAGCTATTCCGAGCGAAATGCCGCGTATATGGAACTTGCCAAGTGCAAGTCCGGCAGCAGTTATCAGCGAAAGCACAATGGTTGTCTGTGCGGCCGGGTTTATGCTGAAAAGCCCGTTTATCCAATCCATAGTATTATGTTGTTATTTGATATGCAAAGATATTGCAAACGAGTGAAAGGAAAGCTTGCTTTCGATTTCCCGAGTGCAGTTATATCATTATGTAATGATATTGCATACGGGTGGAAAGAAAGTTTGCTTTCAGTTTTCCGAATGCATCTATATCTTGTGCAAAGATAGTTCAAGTTGCAGATACTGCAAAGAAAAGTCGGCGAATTGTTTGTTTAACCATGTTTTATGCATTTTCACGCGTCGCATACGCGTACATAAATATCACGTACGTGGCGCGTGAAGACACTGATGCAGGTTATTGTGCGCAGTTGATAACTATCCGGCCTTTGTCGGGACAGATGCGCAGTACGTGGCTTTCACCGTCCTCTGCTTTTTCGAAACGTCCCTTTGAGCAGCCGACGGAGTAGGCATAGCTACGGAATACGGCTTCGGCCGACTTGTCGTTGATTGTCGTGAAGGGCAGCGGAGCTTCGGGAGCGGCGTGCAGTTGCAGTGCCCAGGTGTCGTCATTGCCGGCGTCGGGTGAGCTAACTTCAATGCAGTCGTCGCGCAGAGTGATACGGTATGTGTGGCCGTACTGGTCGGTGCCGCTCACTTCGAGCACACTCCGGCCGTGTTCTTTCACCGTAGGATTGTCGAGCCTGAGTTCTTCCGCATGGCCGTCACCGCCCACTTTTACGAGCATCAGGCCTGCGCGGTCGTCGCCCTTGCTCCACATGAATCCGTCGACAAAGGGCAGTGTGTAGAACAGAAACTGGTTGCCTGTGCCCGGTTTGTCAAGATATTCCGACTTGAAGTGCTCGTCGAAGATGTGGATGTCGCGGAATCTGAAGCGACTCTTCTCCCATAGTAGGTTGGCGCGGTAGTTGCGGCTGTTGTACCAAACGGTCTTGTTGCCTTCGCCGCGTACGTCGCTCACCGTCGTGACAGATGTGGCGGGAGTAAGCTTGAAACGCTTTCTGAACCATCGTCCCGACTCACCGAGCGTCTCCACACGCAGACGTCCGGCACGTCGGAGCGAGTCTATGAGCGGCATCTACATCTCGAGTCCCGCACGCATGTTGTCCCAAGTGAATGAGTTTTCCTGTCCGGCCTGCGCATATCCGAAGGCAAGACACGGACCTTCGGTGAGCGCGTCGAAGAAGTAGTCCACCCATTTGCGGTTCATTCCGGCGTGCGGATATACCGGTTCGAGCGATATTACGCCCTGCCGTTCGTTGCCCAGTCCGTCGTCATACTGATATATCGGGTCGCTGCCCAACATTCTGAAGATGGGCACAGGTATCTGTCCTTCGGGCGTCTGGGCAGGCATGTATGCGTTGAGACGGCTGGGATAATAGGCCTGATTCCAGTAGCCGCCCCACAGAGTATAGCCGTCCGTGCCTATCTGGTCCTTGCAGTTGCACGACGCTTCGATGCCATATTTGTCGTACATATATGCCAGAGTGTGGGCGTCGATGAACCATGAGCCGACAGATTTGGGATATGTGCCGAATATCTCCTTGAACTTCTGCATATAGACATCCACCAGACGCTCGCGCTCTTCCTTGGTGTAGCCGGTGCTGAAAGCTATATTTGCATGCGATACCCACGAGTATTCGCCGCGCCACTTTATGCCTGCCGCCTCAATTTGCGGTTGAGTCAGCTCCCACCATGCGCCTATCTCCGAACCTTCTTTCAGCTTTGTCTTCAGCAGGTCCTGATATAGCGGATTAATGAGTGCGTCGTACTCGAGCAGGAATGTTGTCGGAAGATTGTAGCGGTTGACCAGCTCCACCTGTCGGCATACCGTCTCGTAGAGTTTCCGGTCGGCGTCCTCCACGCGGTAGTCGGTCTGACGTATGAAGTTGATGATGTTTACTATTCTTGGTTGTCCGTCGGCAGATGTCCTGCCTTTGCCGCTTGCACAAGCAGTGCCTGCGACTGCTGTCAGTATCAGTATGAGCAGCAGAGTTCTTGTTTTTGTCATGTCTGAGAAGATTGTTTTAGTTTTTTTATTATACACAGGTTGTGAACTGATAAGCTGTCAGGATGATTTTGTTTATAGATAAGTCATGAGAATGTCCCACACGGCGAATATGTGGCACACGGAACCAAGCAACACGAAGAAGTGGAACACCGTGTGCATGAACCGCCGTTTGTTCAGACTGTAGAACAGTGCGCCGATGATGTAGCTCACGCCTTCGGCTATTATCCATGCCAACGAAATGCCGCTCACGCTGTCAATGAGTGGTTTGAACGCCACGAGCACACTCATACCCATTGCCACGAAGCATACGGTCTCCAGATTGCTGTGGTCTTTCAGCCGCAGAAAACTCATTACGGTGCCGGCTATTGCAGCCGTCCATATGAATGCGAACAGCGCCCAACCCCACGCACCGCACTCACGCAGGGCTATCAGAGTGATGGGTGAGTAGGAGCCGGCTATGTGCCAGTAGATGGCGGCATGGTCCCATCGGCGCAGCCGTTCCTTCCATTTCGACCATGCACTGAGCGAATGATAGACGGTGGAGGCAATATAGGAGCAGAGCATACCGAACAGATAGAGAATGATGCCGGTGGTTGCCCAGATGTTGTCGGTGTGGAGACACCATGCTATGAACACCGCGCCTGCTGCCACACCTATGACAATTCCTGCCGCGTGCGACCACGAGTTCCACAGTTCTTCCTTATGATTGAAGAATATTTTCATTTGTTGCGGCGGCGGTGTTTTGTGCGTTTGATGTTCTCTCGCGTATGTCCTGCATTTTCCATCTGCGCTTCAGCGAGTAGGTCTTTCCCTCACGTTCGATAATGCTGAACAGCGCGAAAGCCTTTTCCAACAGAAATTCGCGTTCCGGTGACGACACGGTGTCGGCCTCGGCGTAGAACAGTTCGGCGAGCATTTCCATGCGTGGCAGGCGCTGTTCCTCGTCCAGTCCGGCCAGTGCGAGCAGCACCTCCTCGGTCGTTGCGTTGTGATATAGCGCGTAGGGGCCCACATATTGTTCGTAGAGTTGTTTTATTTCCTCGCGCCGGTCGGCCACTTCCTTTTTCTCGAGCATCCGTTCGAGCGCGGCCATGAATTCGCGTATCAGTCGCAGGATATAGTCACGTTGAAGCATGATATTTTGTATGTTTTATGTTATGTCTTGTGTTTGTGTGTCAGTCTTCGGGCTGTCTGCGGTTACGGCATTGTCGTTGCTGTCTACGGGTGCTCCGTCGTCTGCCGCCCCGTATGGACGGTTTGCCTTCATGATGTGGTCGTACAGCTTTTTATAGAACGGATGTCTCGTCATGGTTGCCGCGTCACCCAGTATGATGAGTTTCATTCTTGCACGGGTTATTGCCACGTTCATCCGTCGCAGATCGCGCAGGAATCCTATCTGACCCTCGTCGTTGGCGCGCACCAGTGAGATTACTATCACGTCGCGTTCCTGCCCCTGGAATCCGTCAACGGTGTTGACTGTTATGAGGTGGCGGTAGGGTTTGAAGAACTCGTCTTTCTTTATCAGCCTTCGCAGATATTGCACTTGTGCGCGGTAGGGCGATATCACGCCCACGTCGATGCTCTCGTCAAGCAGCCGCTGTTTGCCTATCTTGTTGAAGTAAGAGGTGAGAGTGGCTACCGTGAGTTCGGCCTCCTGACGGTTGATTCGGCCGAAGTTCTCGCCCACAAACTCCTCCTTGCCTTCGAGTGCGGACGTGTCTATCCATGTCATGGGGCAGTCGAGGTCGAGTATTCCGCGGTATTTTATCTGCGGTGCCGAAGTTATACGGCCCTGATAGAACCACTCGTTGGGGAAACGCATTATCTCCTCGTTCATGCGGTATTGCACAGTGAGCAGTGTCACCACCTCGGGTTTGCGCTCCACAATGCGCTCCATGAGCGTTGTGCCCAGGCCGCCTTTCAGCGCGGCGATGCTCTTAACGGTGGGCGGAAGCTGGCAGTGGTCGCCGGCAAGCACCACGCGTGTGGCACGGCGGAGGGCAATCCAGCATGCTGCTTCGAGCGCCTGCGCTGCCTCGTCTATGAACAGTGTGCCGAACTTCATGCCTTCAAGCAGACGGTTGGCCGAGCCGGTGAGCGTCGATGCTATGACGCGCGCCTCGCCGAAAAGGTCGTTGTTGATGCGCAGTTCCAGTTCCACGGCGCGGCTGCGTAGCCTTTCCAGCTTCTGGTGCAGGTCGTCGCCGCGCCGGCGTTGCTTGCGTATCTGGCGTATGGCCTTGCGTATGCTCCACAGTTGCGGATAGTCAGGATGTGCCTCGAAGCGCCGTTCGTAGGTGAAGGACAGCATCTTGTCGTTCACACGTGTGGGATTACCTATTCGCAGCACGTTCAGTCCGCGGTCGACAAGTTTCTCCGAAATCCAATCCACAGCCATGTTGCTCTGTGCGCATACCAGCACCTGGTTCTCGCGACGCAGCGTCTCGTAGATGCCTTCGACAAGCGTTGTGGTCTTGCCGGTACCAGGAGGTCCGTGCACCACCATCACGTCCTTAGCCACCATCATCTCGTTGACGGCGTGCTCCTGCGAAGGGTTCAGCCACGGAAAACGCGTCGGACCGAACGTGAAGCGTCCTGCCTTCATGCCCGAATAGAACAGGTCGCGCAGATATGCCAGGCGTCCTGAGCGTGCGTTGATGACGCGGTCGAGCGCCTCGAACATGAGTCTGTACGACGTCTCGTCGAACGAAAGCTGTATGCCCACGGGCATCTCGCTGCGCTGCAGTTCGAGTATGCGGCTGCTGTCGGGCATCACCACCACCATGCGGTCGGCCTCGGCGTAGCTCACAGTAGCCGTGAACGGCAGGTAGCGTATGCTTTTCTCGTTGCCTTTGGCGTGTTCGTTTATGGTGAAGAAACACACAGGGCGGCCATATTCGAAGTTGTGTTCTATGTCGCTCTCGTCTTGTCTTATTATTTCGAGCACCTCCTGGTTGAGCGAGTTATAGTATGTGCGTCCCGTCTTTATGGGATACCACGCGTCGCCGCGCTTCACCTTCCGCTGTATGCCGAAGGCTTCGGTCTGTCTGCGGAAGTTCTCCTTCTCACAGGCATATTCCACCTGAAGCAGCATGCGCTGCCGTGTCAGTTCCAGTATTGGTGAAGAGTTGTCCATGCTTATTCTTTGTTGCGTTCTTCGGCCTGGCGCTTGGAGAACACGCAGCCGCAATAGTTCTGACGATAGAGTCCGTATTCGCGCGACAGCTCAATGGAGCGCAGATATCCGCCACGCTTCTTGAAGTCGGACGGCAGAAACTTCACTCCGGTCTGCGCGGCTATCTCTTCGCCTATCTCGTTTATCTTGTCCGCCCGTTTCAGCGGGCTTATGGTGAGTGTTGTAGTGAAGTAGTCGAGTCCGCGTTCGGCAGCCATCCGCGCCGCTTCCTCCAGGCGCAGCCTGTAGCATACCAGGCATCTGTCGCCGCCCTCCGGCTCGTTCTCCAGTCCGCGCACGGCATTGTAGAACGTCTGCGGGTCGTACTCGCCCGGCTCGAAGCTCACGGGGTTTACCGTCTTCAGCTCGCTTATGAATCGTCGCTGCTCCTCTATGCGGTGCATGTATTCGGATTCTGGCGATATGTTCGGGTTGTAATAAAGCACCGTGATGCGGAAATACTGCGACAGATATTCTATCGTGTAACTGCTGCACGGAGCGCAACAGCTGTGCAGCAACAGTGTCGGCGTCTCACCGGCTGCCGTGTGGCGCTTTATTATTTCGTCGAGTTTCAGCTGGTAATTTATCTTGTTCATAATATAATATGGTGTTGCAACTGCATTGCAAACTTACGGATTTTATTCTGAAAAAATAATGATATCTTATCACTTCGGTTCACTTTGAAAATCAAATACCCTTATTTAACATTGTTTTACACATATAAGACTCTTCGTTTATAGTTATTAACTAACTTTGCATTTGTATTTTTGTCATGAAAACAGGTATATTTTGGATGAAGGATTATTGTTTCATTAAATGTCTTTTATAATAAAAAAATTTTATGAAAAGAATTACTTATTTATTGTTCATGCTTTGTCTTTCGTTATGGTCATTGCATGCTATGGGACAAACAATTAAGGTAGATGAGTTTATCTACAGTGTGAATAAGGATGGTGAGCATACTCTCACGTTGCTTCAGATTCCTAAAAATGCTGAAAATGTGGTCATTCCTGCCAATGTTAATTATGGAGGAGCTGACTACACCGTGACAAGAGTCAGTGGTGAGAGTGTAAGTTATAATTCATCACTCAAGACAGTTTCTATACCTGCTACAGTGATAAAGATATCAGATCAGATGTATGCCTTTGAGGATTGTGACTTTTTAGAGAGTATCACAGTAGACGAAGGCAACGAATCTTACTTCTCACAGGATGGTGCTATTTATGATAAAAATACTCTGGCACTTATCCGTCTGCCTAAATGCGTACGCGGTAAGGTGACACTGGTTGATGGTATGACCGTTGACTATGGCAGCAAATATCTGACTCTTGAAAAAATGCCTAATGTCGAGGAGATTGTATTTGCGGGAGGTCTTGAGAGCATTACCATGAACGGTATGGCGTCTCTCAAATCGGCAACATTCCCTTCTTCTGTGTCATCGCTTGACATAAAAGAATGTCCTGTGCTCGATAAGGTAAGCGTTTATAGCGGTGGTGTATATTCGTCAACGAATAATGTGATTTATAAAAACACAGAGGTATATCATAATGATGGATATGTCAAAGGTCGTGAAATCGTTTTCCTGCCGCAAACCAGAACAGAATATGTCATGCCTTCTGATGTTGTTTCCATTCCGGACCAGTTGTTCGTAACTCGTGATAATCTGGTTTCTCTTTCTGTAGAAGCATCCAACGTGATATTCGAATCTGAAGGAAATGCAATTTATGAAGAAGTACAGGGAATAGAGGGGCGTTTTCTTGTTGATGTGGCAGGCGGTTTAACGGAACTTGTTCTTCCTTCAAACCTTGGAGGAATTAAAGGTACCAATGTGGAGGATGCTGACGACGATTCGTTCGAACCCCGTCAGGGTGTGCCCGTAATGTATGCAATGAAGAAACTTGCATCTATAAGCATGCCGGTGCCAAATGAAAATTATATGACTGTAGACGGTGTGCTGTTGAGAATGCTCACAGATATGGACGTACATGAAGGCGAACTCGGTTGGTGTGTAGACTGTGTACCTCCTGCTATCGAAGGTAAGGTTGTTCTGCCCGAAGGTGTTGTGGATGTTACAAGCTTGGCTTTTTATGGCACAGGAATAACATCTGTTACAATACCGGACGGATGTATGGTTTCTTATGCTGCATTCGCAAACTGCAAGAGTCTTTCTGAGGTTATTTTCACAGGTGATGCTTCAGCCGAGAGTACAGCTTTCTATGGAACTCCGTGGCTTATCAACCATGAGCCTGGCGTACTTTATGCCGGAACAACAGCGATAGGTCTGGCCGGAACACCTAAGGAGATAGTTATCAAGGACGGTACTAAAACCATTGGTAAGGAAGCATTTACTCCGTTCGGTGGACGTGATATGAGTGTCGGAGGTGCATCACTTGAGAAAGTCACACTGCCTGAAGGACTTGAGAAGATTGAGCGTTTCGCATTCCTTGACTGTGGCAATCTCAAGTCTGTCAATATTCCTTCGACTTTGAAAATTATAGAATACGATGCATTCGAGCACTGTCCTCTTACTGAAATTACATTGGGTGAAGGACTGACATTCATGCCGGACATTTTCAGTGATGCCAACATTAAGAATGTTTATGTTCCTGCATCAGTAGAAAAATGGGAAGCAACGTCATTCAGCGACGATCTTGAGAGCATAGAGGTGTCTCCGGACAACAAAGTGTTTGCTTCGCAGGGCGGAATACTCTACGACAAGGATAAGACTGCTGTGCTTATGGTTCCGCCTGCTATGGTCAATGCCGAGATACCGGAAGGTTGCGTATCGATAGGTATGGCTCCGGTTGCACTGGCAAAACCGGCTGTAAAGGCATCGGCATACGAGGATATGCCTAATGTCAGATTCGGAGAGAAGCTCGAGACAATCTCACTGCCATCTACTCTGCAGAATATATACGGTTATGACGTATTTACGAATTGTAGTGAATTGAAAGAGTGCCGCGTGTTCAACAGCACTCCGATAGAGATTGGCGAGTACACGTTCCCGTACGATCTGTCCGGTGTCAAACTGTATGTTCCGAAAGGAAGTGAGGATGCTTACAGAAACGCTGCCGAATGGAACCGTTTCGAAATCATCGAAGGCTTCGACACAACAGGCATCGGCGATTCTGCCGTATCTGAAAAACCGTATGAGACATCGCGCTATTCGCTCGACGGTCGCAGACTGCAGACACCTGAGAAAGGCGTCAATATCGTGCGCATGAGCGACGGTTCGGTACATAAGGTAGTTGTGAAATAAGTTTTTTCTCCACTATGTATATAGGGTCGGGACATACGCTTCAGGGCGTGTGTCCCGATTTGTTTTTTTATGATTCTGCCATAAGACCTGTGCCGTCGCCGTATTTCCGGGCGTGAAAACGACGAAGGCAGAATGTTTATTCCCCATATACTGCAATGGGTCGCTGCATGTAAGGGCTGAGGCTCTCCACCCGAGCCGCGCACGTTTTTGCAAGTGTGTGTTAACTTTTGTTTGCATTTCGCGGGGCTGTATTTAACATTCTGTTTTTCCAATTCTGTGAAAATGCTGACCCGTATCCGGCTGCCGGAAGGCCTGTTTGTACAGAACGGCGAACCATCGGAGGCGGGTTGGCGGTGCGAAACGGTCTTTTTCATGGTGTGATAAATACTGTTTTAAGGCATGATACAGCCCGTTTCATCACCTGATACAGCCCATATCATGGGCTGAAACGGGCATTATCGCAAGGCGGAGAAATATCAGTCAAAGTCCCGTATATTATAAACGGTTGATTATCAGTATTTTGTAAAAGTTCTGAAAATTCGCGTTTTTTCGCGCTAAACAGCTCTCCGTCCGCTCCAGAGCGATTTTTCATGGATTCTTACCGCGATTATTTAATATCTCCGGCTCAGTTTTTCGTTTTTTTATATTTTGCACGTCCAACATGCCATCATTATGTCCCGAAGAGCAAAGGCGGTGTCCGTTATCGACAATGCGCAGCGTCCTGCATACGGTGTTCCGCACTTCTCAAGTATCATGCCGTATGCCTATAATATGCTGTATTACAGTGTCATTATGCCGTGTGTTCTTTGTTATTTGCTTTAAATTCAGTAATTTTGCACACATTTTATAAACTCTGCTGAATAATAACAAATCGATAATGAAAGATATTTGCTGCTTAGGCCACATCACAAAAGACAAAATCATCACACCGCGCAAGACCGTTTACATGTCGGGAGGCACGTCGTTCTATTTTTCTTACGCCTTTAACTGTCTTCCGGACAAAGTGTCGTTCCAGCTCGTCACGAAGTTGGGCGAGGAAGATATGCAGGCCGTCAGACTGATGCGCGATGCCGGTATCGATGTGGAAGTGAGGCCGAGCCGCCATACTGTCTATTTCGAGAACAAATACGGAGAGAACCAGAACGAGCGCACACAGCGTGTTCTGGAGAAGGCCGACCCGTTCACCATCGACGATGTGAGCGGACTGGACGCCGGAATATACCATCTGGGTTCGCTCCTTGCCGACGATTTCTCACCTGAGGTGGTGAAGTATCTTTCGCAGCGCGGACGCATATCCATCGACGCACAGGGCTATCTGCGCGACGTGCGCGGCCACGATGTGCACGCAGTTGACTGGGAGGGCAAGCTCGAAATACTTGCCATGACCGACATAATAAAGGTGAACGAACACGAGATGCAGGTCATAACAGGTATGACCGACGCCCGCGAGGCTGCTCTGCGCCTTGCCGGATGGGGCGTGAAAGAAGTGGTCGTTACACTTGGAAGCGAGGGTTCGCTGATATATGCCGATGGATGTTTCCACGAGATACCGGCCTATGCGCCGCGCGATATTGTGGATGCCACGGGCTGCGGCGACACTTACTCGGCCGGCTATCTGTACTGCCGTGCGCTCGGTGCCGGCTATGCTGAGGCCGGACGTTTTGCTGCTGCCATGTGCACATTGAAACTCGAGCACAACGGACCGTTCGACCGCACCGCCGAAGAGGCCGAGGCACTCGTCCGCGGAGAGCGTGGGGCGGAGGACTGACGTGCGATAAAATAGGTCGTCATTTTATTTGGTTGTAAGTTTTTTTTAGTATATTTGCATAATATAGGATGCGGCTCGGCAATGTCAAATCCGAAGAAACACGGTTTCTCCTCTTTGCCGTTGCACTCGCCTTTCGCTATATTAGCATTGCCGGTAAGGCTGCCATAAAAAGCCGTTACGGCAGGCATTAAACTTGAATAACTAATAAAAACTTAATCGAAATGGAAAAGACACTTATTCTTCTCAAACCCTGCACCGTGCAGAGAGGTCTCATTGGCGAGGTTATACATCGCTTCGAGAGAAAAGGCCTGCGCATCAAAGGTCTTAAAATGATGCAGCTCGACGAAAACATTCTCAACGAACACTATGCCCATCTGGCCGACCGTCCGTTCTTCCAGTGGGTGAAGGACGCCATGATGGCTACTCCAGTAGTGGCAATGTGCGTGGAAGGTACAGACGCAGTTGAGGTGGTGCGCAACATCACAGGAGCCACAAACGGCCGTAAGGCTGCCCCCGGCACTATCAGAGGCGACTACGCCATGAGCGGACAGGAGAACATCGTACACGCTTCAGACAGTAAGGAGAATGCCGAGATAGAGCTTCGCCGCTTCTTCAAGGAGGAGGAGATATTCGACTATCCTTATCCGCTGCGCGACTTCTTCTACAGTCCCGACGGTATCTGATGGCACAGGAGAGCGGCATACACAGAATCAATTAAATTTATATAATCAAAACATTAAAATCCAATGGATAAATTAGTAATAAGCAGTTATGATGAGTTTGCCGCTTACTTGGGCAAGAACTTGGGTGTCTCCGACTATGTGGAGTTGACACAGGACCGCATCAACATGTTCGCAGATGCAACACTCGACCATCAGTGGATACACGTGGACACAGAGCGTGCGGCACGTGAAAGCCAGTTCGGCACAACAATAGCCCACGGCTATCTCACGCTTTCGATGCTTCCTTATCTGTGGAACCAGATCATCGAGGTGAAGAATCTGAAGATGATGGTGAACTATGGCATGGACAAGATGAAGTTCGGTCAGGCCGTTAAGTCGGGACAGGCCATACGTCTGTCGGCGGATCTTTACGCAATAGAGAATCTGCGCGGCGTGACGAAAGCACAGATAAAGTTTGCCATCGAGATAAAGGACAGCCCGAAAAAGGCGCTCACCGGCATTGCCACATTCCTCTACTATTTTGAGTAATACGGCATAAGGGTGACACACCATACAACAGAAAGCCCGGCCCGCAGCATCATGACACGCTGCAGGCCGGGCCTTCTTTTTATGTCGTCGTGGCGGGTTGTGCCCGCCGCGCGCGTTACAGTTCCATCTTTTCCAGTTTCATTGTGGCAGCCTTCTCTATTGCGCTGACGTGCTCCTTGAAGTGCGGAGCGTTGGAGTGTACTTCGAGCGAAGCCTCGTCTTCCCATGTCTCGCAGAACATGAACACATCCTCGCGTGTGGCGCTTGCAAAGAAGTCGTAAGCCACGCAGCCCTTGTCGTTGGCCAGTGTTGCGGCCACGAGAGCCTTGGCATGTTCCATCACTTCGTCGCGCAGTGCGGCGTCATTCAGTTTCACAAAGCAGTTGAGTCTTATCATAGCTGTTCCTTTCTTGTGTTTTATTTTGTTGTTATGCCGGCCACAGGGGCCGGCGGGGTTGTTGTTACTTGTTGAGTGTCCAGGTTGCACCGTCCTTGGTGTCCTTCACCTCGAAGCCGGCAGCGGCCAATTCGTCGCGTATGCGGTCGCTGGTTGCCCAGTCTTTCGCAGCTTTTGCCTTGGCGCGCAGGTCGAGAACCATGTCAACCACCTTGCCGTAGGCTTCCTCGCGCTCGTCGGATGAGCCGCTGCGGTCGTCGCGCAGTCCGAGGATGTCGAAGGTGAAGAGATGCATCGTCTCTGTGAGTTCCTTCAGACAGTCGGCACATATTGTGGCCTTGTGGTCCACGAGTTTGTTTATCACGCTGCATGCCTCGAACAGATGGCTTATCACCTGCGGTGTGGCCATGTCGTCGTTCATTGCGTCGTAGCACTTCTGACGCAGTGCCTCTACGGTCTTCTTTGTCTGTTCGTCGCACTCGGCAGCCGGTTTTATGCGCTTCAGAGCGGCTATTCCGTTCATCAGTTTCTCCAGACCCTTCTCGCTTGCCTGCAGTGCCTCGTTGGAGAAGTCCACCGTTCCGCGGTAGTGTGCGGAGAGTATGAAGAAGCGGATGGTCATCGGCGAGTATGCCTTGTCGAGGCTCTGGTGGTTGCCTGTGAAGAATTGTTCGAGCGTGATGAAGTTTCCGAGCGACTTGCCCATCTTCTGTCCGTTGATGGTTATCATGTTGTTGTGCATCCAGTATTTCACCATCTGGTCGCCCTGGCTTGCTACAGCCTGTGCTATCTCGCACTCATGGTGCGGGAACACGAGGTCGAGTCCGCCTCCGTGTATGTCGAAGTGACTGCCCAGATACTTGCGTCCCATGGCGGTGCACTCGCAGTGCCATCCCGGGAAACCCTCGCTCCAGGGGCTCGGCCAGCGCATGATGTGCTCGGGCTGTGCCTTCTTCCACAGTGCGAAGTCGGCCTGGTTGCGCTTCTCGCCCACGCCGTCGAGCTGACGGCTCGCGTTGATTATGTCGTCAAGATTGCGTCCCGAGAGCACTCCGTAATGATATTTCTCGTTGAATTTAGCGATGTCGAAGTATATGCTTCCGTTACTCTCGTAGGCGAAACCATTGTCCATTATCTGCTTCACCAGCTCTTCCTGCTCAATGATATGGCCCGTTGCGTGCGGCTCGATGCTTGGCGGCAACACGTTGAGAGCCTCCATTGCCGAGTGATAGCGGTTGGTGTAATACTGCGCAACCTCCATCGGTTCGAGCTGTTCGAGCCGTGCTTTCTTTGCTATCTTGTCGTCGCCGTCGTCAGCATCGTGCTCCAGATGGCCCACGTCGGTGATGTTGCGCACGTAGCGCACCTTATATCCAAGGTGCTTCAGATAGCGGAAGAGAATGTCGAACGTAATTGCCGGACGTGCATGTCCCAGGTGCGGGTCGCCGTAAACGGTAGGTCCGCATACATACATTCCCACGTTTGGCGCGTGCAGAGGTTCGAACAACTCCTTTCGTCTTGAAAGCGTATTGTATATGAAAAGTTTCTGTTCCATGATGTTTCTGTTTGTCGTGCCGTCGCAATGAGCGTGCGGTACGGGTTGTAAATATCTGCAAACTTACAGAATTTTTTCCGAATTACGCATCTTTTTCCTGCATTTTCCTCATTTTATGCATGTGTGCGGGGCTGTGTATGCCGTTGTGCGGAAGGCTGTTGTGGCCGCTGCTGCGGGAAAAGGTAAGGGCTGAACACGGTTCACACCGGATTCTGCCCTGCGTCGAAATCTTTTGGATGAATGATTGTATGTGTGTGCTGCCATGTGCGGCAGCGGATGATTGGCCGCTCATACCGGGCTTGACGATGCCCAGTGGAGGCTTTCCTGTGGCATCCTTGGCGGCTGCCGGATTTGCCTGACGGTTTCTGTTATGCCGGCGCAGACCGTATTATCCTTATCTGTCAGAGGTCACAGGCGGCAGTGATTGTGCCACCTGTGACTCTGCTGTCACCGATATTGCATAGTTATGAGAGAGATTCGGGACTTATTCCGGTTCGACATCCCACTGTATCGGCACGTTCTTGAACGTCAGCGCGCCGCGGTATTGCGGGTCGATGTAGATAGACATCTTTATCAGCTGGAACTCCTTCACCGACTTCTTCACGTCCTTGAACTGCTGCTGCGGTGCGTCCACTTTCAGTTTTACGAACACTCCTTCGGTCACGTCGCATCCCATTCCGCCCATGGCCGATGTTCCGTAGGAATTGCCGTCGGCGTCGATGGCCATGGTCTTGTTGCCGTTTTCGTTGCCGCTCAGGATGATACGGTTCTTGTTGAGTTTCATTTTCACTTTCAGAACAAGGTAGGCCGTACCGAAGTTTTCGGACGTACTCTTGCCGTAGCAGCCCACCAGCTCAATGTCGGCAGCGTCGGAGAAGGGATTGATCATTGTGCCGCCCGATGCTATTGCCACTTCAGCCGCCTGCGTTCCGGCGTCCTTTGCCTCTGCGGTCTTTGCGTCGGTGGTTCCTGTCACGGTCTCCACGGCCTTCTTTGCTTTCTTCAGCAGGTTGCCTATCTGTGCGTCGGCTGTCTGCGGCACTGCAAATACGGCAGCCACGGCAATGATGAGTGTACGGATGATGTTTCTTTTCATGTCTTTTCGGTTTTTGGTTTGTGAGGTAATGATTTTAATTCTTTTTTGCAAAGATAGCCCTGTGTCATGTTGTTGTAGCCACGGCAATCCGTGATTTTGATATTGCTTCCGTCGCGGCATAATGTATGTCACGACGTGTTTCCCGGTAAATGTTATTATTGCTTTTCGGGCTCAGCAGAAACTCAACTGTGAGCGGTGGCAAAAGAAGCCCGCAGTTTCAAGACCGTATCGGCGTTGTTGCCTTCGGCTGAAAGGAACGCAATCGGGGCAGTTACAGATTTTCAGTATCATGCGGTTTTTTCGCCAGAGTTTTCTGTTCTACCCCGAAAAATAAATGAGAATTTGCGCGCGGACTTTCCTTCGGACGCAAATTCGCGAGAAATAACAGTTTTGTGCAATATACTGAATATCAGATATTTACGTCCGAGAGATATTTCTTCGTCATGCAATAAGCACCGTTTCAGCACGTGATATGGCCCGTTTCATTGCCTGATATGCACGATATCACACCATGAAACAGACGAAACCGGAGGCTGATATGGGCATTATCGGGATGCATAATGAATATGCCGGCACCTCATCGCAAGGTATACTGCAAAGCCGTTCGGACTGAAATGGGCTTTATAATACCATATTTAACATTTCCTTACATCTCTTTTGCGATTTTATTTTGTCAAAAAAAAGTCAAGAAAAACTGTAAGTCCGCCACTCGGGTTTTCTTTAAAAGCGCCTATATCAGGCGTGATAGATAACACCGGAAACATTTGCACGGTCTGTGGGGATGATTCTTCGTCTGTGGCATACTGACTTTGCTGCGGTGCGTAAAAAGCCGTTATGCAAGGTCTGGAAGCCTTTCTCGCGCTGCCGTATGCAGACCGTCGGAACATGAAAAAATAAAAGCTGCTGATGGTCAGCAGCTTATGTTGATGGCTCAAAGTCCGTGTGTTTGCAGCCGTATGGTCTGTAGTGCGGGCAGACGGTTGTATCGCGGACTTGCGCCGTATATCCATTCATCCGCAGATGAGTGCTTCTGCATGGTCGTGCATTGCCGCGCCTGTCCTCCGCTCAAGCCTTGCGGCCTTTGCTTGTGGCTGGTCCTGCCACAAGCGTTATTACGAGCGAGAGAAGCGCAAACAGCGCGCCCGTGAGGCAGACTCCGCCCCATCCGCACATGTCCCAGCCCACGCCGGCGCTGAGAGTGCCCAGCGAGCCGCCGATGAAATATACGGTCATGAATATGGTGTTCACGCGGTTGGCAGCCTCTGGCATCTGTTGTATGCAGTCGCTCTGGTTGCTCAGCTGTATGCACTGTGCACCTATGTCGGCCAGAATGATGGCTGCTATGAGTCCGGCGTAGCTGTTGCCGAGGAAGAAAGCCGTGCCCCATGCTGCCAGTTGCAGCAGTGCGCCGGCTATGCTGAAGCGGTGTGTGCCGTAGCGCGGCACCAGACGGCCCATGCCGCTTGCCGCTATTGCGCCCGCCATGCCGCACAGTCCGAGCACTCCGGTCATTGTGGCACCGGCGTGGAACGGCTCACCGGCCAGATGGAAGGCCATGCACGACCATATGGCGAGCATCGAACCGAAGGCCAGCGCCGAACGCACGGCGTTGAGACGTATGCGCGGACGGGTGCGCACTATGCGCCATACGGTGTGCATGAGTTGCGGATAGGTGCCGCTGAAGTTTGACTTCATGGCCGGCATCATGCCCATCGACACTACCAGACACACCACCATCAGTGCGGCGGATATGAAGAACATGGCGCGCCAGCCCAGTCGTTCGCCTATAAAACCGCTTATTACGCGTGAGGCGAGAATGCCCGTCAGCAGTCCGCTGAGCACGTAGCCTATGTTGCGCGACTTGTTCTCCGGACGCGAGTATTGGCCGGCTATCGGTATGAACAGCTGCGGAATGACCGAGCACATGCCCATGAGCAGCGATGCGCCCCATATCAGACTGAGGCTGCCCGAGGTGGCGATGATGAGGTCCATCACGGCTGCCGTGGTCAGAGTGACGGCTATTATGCGGCGGCGTGAGTAGAGATCGCCCATCGGAATGATGAAGCACAGGCCGAGGGCATATCCCGCCTGTGAGATGACGGTGATGAGATTGGCCTCCACTTCCGTGGCGCCGATGTCGGCGCGGATGAGTTCCAGTAATGGCTGATTGTAGTAAAGGTTGGCCACAGTAAGGCCCGCTATGATGGACATCATCAGCAGTATTTGCCGTGGTATGCCCTGGTTTTCCTTCAGTTGTATCATAGTGATTTGTTGTTTTCGGTCTGCAAAGTTATCTATATGTTGCGTGCCGCGCAACTGTTTTGGGCATAATTAACACGAAAGGCGGCCTCCATGGGGAGACCGCCTTCCTTGTTTTTCCGTTGTCCGGAGCCATACGCCCGTGGTCAGCGCACCACTGTCTTGCGTCCGTCCACCACGTATATGCCGCTCGGCAGGTTATGGTTGTCGCTCAGTTCGGCTCCCACCTTCTGTCCTTTTATGTTGTACACGCCCTTGGCGGTTCGGCCTGTGCCTGCTGTCGGTGTGCCGATGCCGTTGGTGTCGTCCACCTTGTGTATGCGGAAAAAGTCGGTCTTGAACCATCCGTTCTTCACGTCGGTGCCTTTGGTGCCGTCGGCGTTGGTGTTGCTCGAGCGTATGCCGAACTTCAGGTCGTCGCCTTCTTCTATGTCAACATATACATACATGTCCTGCAGCACGAACGTGTTGGGCGCTCCGCCTATGTATCCGGCGAAGGTGTTGTGCTCGCCCGGTGTCAGGTTCTTGTCGTAGTCGATGTCCATTCCGTAGTATTGCACGTTGTCGTTGGCGAACAGTCGCACCGTGGAGAGGAATCCCTCTTCGGCCCAAAGGCGGCAGCATATCATGTAACGGCCGGGAGTGAGCTTGTCGGCAGGTATTGTCTGATAGAGCGCGAAGTCGTCGGGCATGTTGCCGTTCTTTGCCTGGAACCAGCACACGTTGGTGGCGTGAGGGTTCGATGCGTCCTTGTTTATGCCGTAAGAGTCGCCCGGGAACCGTCCGGCCACCTTCCATCCGTGTATGCCGTAGATGGTTCCGCGGCGCGTATCGCCCGATGTGTTCTCCTTTATCGTGCCGTTGTCGTCGTAGAGTTCGAAGTCGTAGTTGGTTATCAGCTGCTTTGTCAGTGTGAGATCTTCCTCCTGCGGTTCTGGCATACCGCTCACTTTCTCTATGCGGAAGTTGTCCACCTTGAACCATCCGGCATTGTCCGTGGCTGTGGTTCCGTCGTTGCGCTTGTTGCCGGAGCGTATTCCCAGCTTGAGATCTTCGCCCTCGGCCACGGTGACATATACCTCCATTGGCATCAGGTTGAACGGTCCTGCGCCGTTCTGTCCGGCATGTCCGGCGTAGGTGTTCACCTCACCGGGTGTCAGCAACCGGGTGTAGTCGCTCTCGCTGCCGTAATACTGCACGTTGTTGTTGGCAAAGAGGCGTCCAGAAGTCTTCTTGTTCTCTTCCATCCACATCATGCACGACACGCGATAGATGCCCGGTTCTATCTCCGATGCGGTTATTGTCTGCGACAGTTCGAAGAATTCCGGCATCGGGAACGAGTTTATCCAGCACACGTTTGAGCCGTGCAGGTTGGCTGCATCCTGGTTTATTCCGTATGACGGCAGTCCGTTCTGTCCGAGTGTCAGTTCGCCGGTGTGGTCCCATCCGTATGGTATGCCGCGGTCGGTGTTGCCCTGCGGGTTGGGCGTTCCGTCGGTGCGGAGCTCGAAGTCGTTGTTCTTTATCAGCTTCACGGTGAGCGAATTGTCGGCCGATTCGGGCAGACGGTTGTATATTTCGCTCAGTACAACGCCCGGATCGAGCATATATACACGCACGCTGACGGTCTTGTCTTCGTCGGCGTTGTAGGTCACGGTGGCGTCGTTGAAGCCTTGCAGCACTGTCGTGTTCCACTTGCCTTCGGTCGCTGTGGTCTTGAGCGAGCACACTTGCGGCTCACCTCCGTCCACAGATATGGCTACGCGCAGGTCGAAACTGCTGTTTATCGGGAATGTGGGGAGGCAGCGTGCCGAAATCATGTTGGCGCCGCTCTTCACCTCTACGTCGTATTCGGCGTAGGGAGCGCTGCCTGCCTTGTCGGCAGAATACACCGTTTCGTCTATCGGCCATACGGTGACGCTGTTGCCGCCTACGCCCAGTCCTTCCAGAGTAACGATGTTGCCTCGGGTCGATGTGTATTTGTCGGCAGCCACGGCGAAGGTCTGTTCTTTCTCTATTTCCTTCTGCACACTGCTTATGTTGGACAGCGTTGCGGTCTCAGGCATGTAGAACTGCGACTGCTGGCGTGGCTTTGAGTCCATCATTTCGTTCCATTTGCCGCCTGCAATCTCGTTGTTGTATTTGTTTGTTATCTGCTCTATCTGTCTGTAAGCCTTGCGTGCCTCGGCCGCATACTCCAGCGCCTTGTCGCGCTGTCCGGCCTTTGCCAGCGTGAGACTCTGCGCTGCGCGGAATGTCTTTACGTTCATATAGTAGGCGCCTTTTACAGGATATTCTATCATTTCGAAGTAAGCATCCTGCAGCTCCGACGGTATTCTCGCCTTGAGATTGTCCACCTTGTCCACGATGTTTTTGTAGTCGTCGATGCGGCGGTCCTTCTCTTCGTCGGTGTAATTCACGGCGAATATGTGCTCCGGTTTGCCGCCAGCGCCGAGACGATAGTATTCCTGTTTGATGTCGCTCAACTCGTCGGCATATTCCTCACCGAAGGTTTTCGCTGCCCAATAGCGGCTGTACTTGTGAGCCTCTTCCGGATTCCAGCGTTCAACATCCCACGCCAGGTCCATGCAGAATTCCAGTTCTGCCTCGGCTGGTTTTATGTCGCCCACGTTGATTATCCACAGAGTGCGTATGCCGTAGTCGTATCCTTTGCTCAGCTCATAGCTTATGAGCGAAGGCGATGTGGAGCAGAGCCACAGATAGTCTTGCGGTGTTCCCCAGTAGGAAAGATGATAATAAATGCCGTTTCCGCCCGAACGCGCCTGCTCACTCTTTGTAGGCATCTGTCTGATGTAGCCATGATTGTCGTCCACCCATGTCAGAGTGATGTCCTCGGGAACCTGAAGTCCGGCGTTGTAGGCCTCGAGAACTTCCTTGTAAGGTATGAATATCTGCGGTACGGTGGTCGGGTCGCCGATGTGCTTCTCAAGCAGTTGGCGCTGGAAATCGATTATTTCCGTGAGTCCGCGCACCTTGTCCTGGGTGGTAGGATATCCGCTTATGCCCCAGTCGTGTACGCCGCGCATGCCGGTAGTATACATTGCATCGAAGCCCTTGCTTTCTATAACGCGCTCCTCCCAGTACTGTTGTATCTTCTCCTTGTTGGTCACATAGTTCCAGTTTTCGTATGTTCCGGTGCCGTCACCCCAGCGTCTCCATTCCCATTCATTGTCGCGAAGCATCTGCTCGCAGTGGCTCGAGCCGAGCACGATGTCGTATTTCTTCGCCACGGGAAGGTTTGCCTTGTTTGCCCAGAAAGCCTCCGAGCACAGGTGCATGGCGGGCCACAGCGTGTTGGCACGCAGACGAAGGAGCAGCTCCATCACCTTGGCGTAGCTGTTTGGACCTACATTATTGCGGTCGGGATCCATGTTCTTGGCAGCCCACGGCTGGAATCCCCAGTCCTCGTCGTTGATGAATATGCCGCGGTATTTCACCGAAGGCTCACCCGTTACGCTGCGTCCTGCCGAGGCATAAAGCCTGTCCTTATGCGCCGGAACGACGTCGGCCCACCAGATGTAAGGCGATACGCCCATCAGACGCGACACTTCGAAGATGGAGTAAGCCGTGCCGCGGGGTGTCGAACCGAACAGAACCAGTGCGCGGTCAATGCCTTCTGCGGGATTATCTACGGTCTGAAGGCCGTATGCCTCCCATTTTCCCTTGACGTCGGAAACGTCTATCTTGCCTTCGGCAGCGAGTCGGTCGATGAGTTCGGACGAACCTATGGTGCCCGCGATGATTGGCGAACTGCCGGCAGTAAGCTCTGTTCCGACCTTGATTTCCTTACCGGTCACGGCCTTGATGTCGCCTGCGAGTGCCGTGGCAGCGGTCTCAACAACTTGAGCGTCGTTCTTGTCGAACACGATGGTGGCGGTTGTTCCGTCGTCACCGACTATCGGGAAGCTGCCCGATTGTTCTGTTTCGCTCACTGTTATGGCGTTTTGCGCACAGGCATTGCCTGCCGTCAGAGCCGTCATAGCAGCAATGAAGATGAATGAAAAGATTTTTCTCATAGCGGTTTTATTAGTGAATGATATTGTTGTTTTGCAGTAATTTTCGAAAGATATGGCCGGATTTGCCGGCCGTTATGATGTCTGTGGCCGGTCATTTCACGTCGATACTTATCTCGGCAGACTTCAGACCGGAAGCCTTTGCCTTGAGAGTGAGGCGGCCGGAATGCTCGCCCGACTGTACTATCGCCGTGAGCATGCCGTTGAAAGCGTGCATCCGCGGCTTCTGGAACGGTTCGAGACAAGTGGCGTCGCCGTTGGCTACGGCACGGAATGAGCCGGCTCCGCTGACGCTGAATCGCACGGTTCTGTTGTCCGTAGGGCAGAGATTGCCGTCCCTGTCGGTCACTTTCACTGTGACATAAGCCAGATCCTTGCCGTCGGCCGACAGCTCCGTGCGGTGACATTCAAGTTCAATGCGATACGGCTTTCCTGCCGTCCTGACAGTCTTTTCGGCGGCGGGGCGACCGTCCTTGTCGTAAGCCACCACGCGAATCTCGCCCGGTTCGTATTTCACATCGTTCCACATCAGTCTGTAACGGCTTTTCAGCGAGCTGTTGTTCTTCTCGCGTCTGCCCTGGCTCTTGCCGTTTACGAACAGCTCGGCAGCCGGATAGCTCGTATAGACAAACACCGGAGTGACCTCGCCTTCGCGTCCCGGCCACGTCCAGTGGGGCAGTATGTGGAGCGTCGCATCGTTGCGGTTCCATATGCTGCGGTACATATAGAAACGGTCCTTGGGCAGACTCGCGAGGTCTATTATGCCGAACATGGAACTGTGGTTGGGCCATGCGTCGGTGTCGTAGGGAAACGGTTCGCCCAGATAGTCGAATCCTGTCCACACAAACTGACCGAGAGTCCAGTGATGGTCTTCGGCAAGTGCGAAGTCGATGTCGGGCAGATTGCACCATCCTCCTGCCTCCACGTCGTATGACGACGACTGATGATCCTCGTATGTCGCGCCGTTCTTGTCCTCGACGGGGAACTTGTAAATGCCCCGCGAGCTCACCGTCGATGCCGTCTCGCTGCCGAGCAGCAGGTTCTGAGGCAGTATGTGGTAGCCGTCTTCATAGCGATGGGTGCGGTAGTTGAAGCCCGGAATGTCGATGACGGACGCGAAACCATTGGACAGCACGCAGTCTATCTGGTCCATGCCACAGGTCACCGGACGTGTAGGATCCTCGCGATGGCAGATGTCCTGAAGGAATTCCGCCACACGATAACCGTCGGGACGGCACTGCGTGGGCACCTCGTTGCCGATGCTCCACATCACCACGCACGGGTTGTTACGGTAGTGTCGCAGCATGTTTACCATGTCTTTCTCAGCCCAATCATTGAAAAAACGGTGGTATCCGTTCTCACATTTCGCCACGTCCCATTCGTCGAACGGCTCGATCATCATCATCATTCCGAGCTCGTCGCACAGCTCCACGAGTTCCGGGGCAGGCATGTTGTGCGATGTACGTATGGCGTCGCAGCCCATGTCCTTGAGCATTAGAATCTGGTGTTTCAGTGCCGCGCGGTTTACGGCTGCGCCCAAAGGACCGAGGTCGTGATGGTTGCACACGCCCTGGAACTTGCGTTGCCTGCCGTTGAGGAAGAAGCCCTTGTCGGCCACGAACTCAATGCTTCTGATGCCGAAGCGCGTGGTGCACGAGTCGGTGAGCTGTCCGTCGGCATATATTCTGGACACAGCCTTGTAGAGCGCAGGACTCTCAGGCGACCACAACGACGGGCGGTCGATGATGAAATTCTGCTCCACGGGGCGGTCACCGATTACCCTTGTCTCATAGTTCTTGTGTGCGACCACCTTTCCTTCGGGCGAGATGATGCGCGTGTCGATGTTTATCTTCTTGTCGGCGGCGCCGGCAATCTCGGTCAGGAGACGCACGGAGGCATATGTGCTGTCGGCATGCGGGGTGGTGACATACGTACCCCAGACGGGCACATGGGTCTTCTCGGTGATGATGAGATGCACGTTGCGGTAGAGCCCTGCGCCCGGATACCAGCGCGACGACTGCGGTCTGTTCTCCAGCCTCACGGCCAACGTGTTCTTCTTTCCGTCGTGACGGAGTAGGGAAGTGACGTCGCAGTGGAATGAGTTGTAGCCGTACGGCCAGAAGCATGCCTCCTTGCCGTTGACATATACCCGCGCCTCGCTCATGGCACCGTCGAAGAGCAGCGTGACCGTCTTGCCCTCGGGAGCGCTGAACGACGTGCGGTACCATCCGCAGCCGGTGTAGGGCAGTCCGCCCGTGCGGCCCGTCTTGAGCGACGACTGAGTCTCAAGGTTCTGCGTGATGGCCACGTCCTGCAAATCGTTTTTTATGTCGAACGGGCCGTATATGGCCCAGTCGTGCGGCACGCATACCGTCTGCCAGCGGCTGTCGTCAAATTCCGGCAGTGCGGCGTCCTTGAAATCGCCTTTTGAGAACTTCCAGTTTTTCTCAAGCAACGTCTCGCTTCGTTGTGCGGACAGTGTACCGGACAGCATCAGCAGAAGCACTGCCAAGACTTGTCCTGTGAGTTTTGTGCTCATATCAGTAAGTATGTTTTAAATTAATTCAGGTAATATGGTTTTTAGTTCTGCGCTTGTCGCAGATACATTCAAGCTTCGATTATTGTTCAATATCAGTGGAAGTGATGCACAAATGTAGCAAAACTCCGTTGCAAAAATAATAAAAATGCCCGATATTTCATATTTCCGTACAATCTATATTGTGATGCATCATATTGGAGATAAAGCAAGAAGGCCGCACTGTATGGACGATAAGCTACTGTTCCGGCTTACAGTTGCATATGGAATGAAGCGTCTGTATGGCTTTGTGGAAATCCTGTGGAGGATTGGTTTTATTCATGAAGCAACACTGAATGAAGGAAATATTCCGGACAATGTGGAGTGGCAGGAATAGTGAGGAACGCATATTGGGGTAATAACAAATTCACGTTGCCGCGACAAATAAATACTCACCGCGAGAGGAGCACACGTTTTTCGTATGTCTCCTTATTCGTCATCTAGGCGTTTTTAGAGAAAACCCGGGCGGCGGACTTACAGTTTTTCTTGACTTTTTTTTGACAAAATAAAATCGCAAAAGA